>JAEEGL013721786.1_pt1 | contig 299887 bp, 466 predicted proteins | sample 9134231 | NCBI WGS metagenome assembly JAEEGL01 (sample SAMN16246548, study PRJNA631951) | gut metagenome | biome: gut microbiome; feature: rumen; material: fiber-attached | host: Bos | place: Iran: Karaj | collected 2018-10
GTGTTCCGTCTGGATAACGCGACGGCATACCAAAGGTATGTAAGGCGACTCGATTGTCATCCGGCGTCTTTGCCGACTTAAATGAGTGAGCGCTTGTCATATTAGTACCAGTTCTGTCATATATGATTAAGCATAAATTTTGGATGCCGTCATATGCAAATGGTGTATCTAAGTGAATTGTTTTCCATCCTTTAGCCGAAGAGCCTACAACGGGAAATTCTACCGGTCCCGAATAAACCAAGTCGCTAGAGGTTGGGTGTATAATGACATCAGTTCTCTGGTCATCATAATATGGATTATTGTTGGGGAATTGTGATATATCAACGGGCACTAAATAAATGTCCCAGTTTCGAGTAAATGCCGAATTATTTGCATGATACAAGGCAATATCGGTAATTGTTCCTGATTCGCCGATTTCCCTTGCTAAATAGATCTGTTCAGACATAAAATACTTATAGGACACATTTGATGGAACATGAGCTACCTCATGTATGGTATCGGTTTCCGTTAGTTGTCCGATTTCGATAACGGTTGGTACCGGTTCGGGTTCAGGTGTGTCTTCAATTTCCTGTGTCATGACAAGTTTAATGCTGTTAGTATGGACAGAGGATTGACCACCGCTGATGCTACTTATCTGGCTCATATTAAAGTCACCTGAGTCAGTACAGGTTGTTCTGGAGCTATTGATTCCATCAGGTTTGTTGTAAACCGCAAAGCTTCTTCTTTCACTGTAAGACCCGGTATAGTCATGCACGGTCACCATTAAGTTTTTAGATCCGTCATATCCAAATTGGGTACTGAACGGAATCGTTGTCCAAGAGTCACCAGTAAACGTAACGTTTCCATTAAATACTTTGGTTGCGTTGGCGATTGATGTAAATCCGCTTACTAAGGATGCATCAACATTTTCCAGATATATTTCAATTTTTCTGGTATCGGATGCCGAACCAATTCGCCGGAATGCTATGGATTTTAAATTGCCGCTACCACCAAGTTCGGATGCCTTGTATAATTGCTGAGTTAATGAGTAGTTGTAATATATGTTTACTGGAAGCGTATTATTGCTTATGGTTGATTCGGTAGCAATCTCTACCGTGGAATCAACGCCGCGGAATAACACGGCGGTAACATAGTAATGCGCAGATGATGTTGCAATGCTTAGTATGTTGTTTGATATTGTTCCGCTTGTCGTGTATAAGTCAGAATGGTCATAACCACGAAGATATGTCATCACAACCTGAGCGGTCTGTCCGGGCGTAACATATTGAATCTCGGGTGAAATGCTTGTGATATGATATGGTACATTGTTTGTTGTTTTTACCTGTACCTTGTTCGGGACTATAGTGAGACTAATATCGTCGGTAACCTGGTTAATTACCAATCCCTGAGTACCGATAGTTCCTGTTGTAGACCGAATACAGGTGTAGTCGGATGATTCGCCGTATACAATGTCACAGGACAATGGACTGAAATGCCGTACGGAAGTTGAATTGAATTCAGTCACTACATATGGAACGGTATTGGTGATGGTGACATTATGCATGTTCGGTGTCACATCGACGTTCAGTCGCGCTGCCGCAGCATTAACGGGAACTGATAGCGAAGAGCCACTAAATGTTCCTACACTAGTTTTAGAGCTTCCCGATGAGTATCCGTCATTATATTCCACAGCGAACGTTCCAGTATTACCGAAAGTTACAAATTGCTGAGACGGGATAATCGACTGAACTGCAGTAGCATCATTGTTACTGACCGATACAAGGCATTTGGCGTTTGATAAAACAACCGTCACGTTATATGTAGTTACCGGGATGGTCAATACATTTCCCGTGATAGTGCCCATAGACGCCGTGACGCAAGTATCATCAGCTCCGCTAAGGTATTCCAATGGTATTGTAACCGTGCTGTTCGTATCAGCATATTTGACATCGGCTACGGAAACCCAATCACTGTTGTTAACGATTGAAACCTTTACATAGTCAACGTTGATAATTACATTGCACTTCATAATATCTCCTAAACGTTTGCGGTCCCTATTGCAACCCAGCTATAGGTCGGATTGCCGCTGGCATCAACCACGCACTGCAACGCATATGTTCCTGGCACACTAGGCGCAGTGGGAAGAGGTTGTGTAACCGACACAGTAACTGTGCCTTCGGTCACATTCTTGCTAATCTGAATTCCAGTGCCTTCGGTCAATTCTAGGTCAGGTTCATCCGAAATGAACCGTCTAGCCTTGACTGTACCATCGGCATACACTTCCATTGCGTTGGAACGATGAATATTGGACTCATCTAGCCAATTACGCCCATCGGTTTCTGAATAGCCGTTACCGATAATGAACAGCGCCTTATCTTCTTCCGGGTGGGTTTCGGTCCACTTGGAAGGATCCCATACACCGGAGGAGGATTGCGGTGCGGTATATTCATAGTAGGCGTTATTTGTGGCATAGAATACCACGTCACCTGAACTGTAAACTTTAGATGGGTTAAAGCTTGACATTATTCGGCTAGGACCGGCAATTTCCTTATTATACTTGCCGATAACGGTCTGCCACTGGTTGGATTTCAACTGGCTACCGATTGCAACGGAGTTGTGACCAATGGAGGTGTTTCCGTTACCCATCGAGATGATATTTGAACCATCTTGAACGGTATTGTCATTGCCTTGAATGAATCCATTGCCAATGCAGAACTCCGAATTGTTGGGGAACAACGTATTGCGCAATGTGTTGCATGAGCCGAATATTGAGTATCCGGCTACACGGGAATTTACCGAGTTTTCTTCACCAAAGATGGTAATTCGGTATACGTCATGGGCGTTGTCGAACGTGCTTGGTACATATAATTTCTTATAACCCAAACTGCCATATGCCAGGTTGTTTAAGTAATCGCAGTTAAGCCCTACTTGCTGATATGCAACATTTAGTACTTTGGTGAACTGATATGCATTTCCTGCGTAAATGGATGTGGTAGTTTCGGTTCCCGATGTGTTGTATTTATAAACGTAGCCATCCTGTGCTGCAATGAACACACCACAAGATAGACCGCTTGCATCAGTCTTGTATTGGGTTTGGAGTGCCATGACCTCTTCCGGAGTTAATACCGGAATATTTTGTTCGTCAAGGCTACTTATGATATTGCGGGTACCATGAATTCTGGTATCGGCTATTTTGCTACCATAAACCCAGTTATAGTTGCCTTCTATCCAGTTGTGATTAAAATATGAGCCATGGCCAGAGTTTTTAATCCTGTTGTCGTTACCAATGACAGTAACATATGGCATTGCATTCATTGGATGAATGGTTTCATCCGTATTTATGACAGTATTCTTATTGCCATGAACCACCGCGCTTCTCACGCCAAGAACCCAGTTGCTTTCACCCGTTACAAGTGCGGTATTGATATTTTTAAGTGCGTTGTCACCAAAGTTGGTTGCCAGGCGAGCATTCCGCAGGAATGCATTGGCGACATCAGGTGCACCACTCACAGGTGCACCAACGTTCATGTCAAAGAGCATTCGGTCAAATGTAGCAGAATATGAATCAATCAATTGAACTGAGGTGCTGGATAATGCTGATACTGTATCAGAATGACTAAAGCAGCCTAATAAGCCGAACCCATATGTACCAAACAATACGTTGCTCTTGCTGCACTGGTTGGTGCCACCATTCCAATAAGCCTTTGTGTTTTCAGTACGAAGACCCGAACCATTTAGCACCATGTTAAAGGTGCATGAATCAATAGTATTGTCGTTGCTTAGTTCAAGCAGAGATGTTGACATTACGACGTTATTGTTGATTGCATATTCTCGGTTAGGCGCACCAAAATCAGAACCGGTAATATTTCCCTTAAACAGGAAGTTGGAGTCCATTTTAACCGCACCGGTCATCCCTTGCAGTCTAATCTTGCTCTCACCCAGGGAAACATTGTTTGTATAATATTGTATGCCGTTGATATTCAGTTCGGAGCCGATTGACATGTTGCGGCATACGTCGCCCGTAGCTACAATGTTGTCACCGTATAAATGATAATTGTTGGCGATGTGCATCTTCCAAATAATATTATTGGATGCATTTGGGGATGAGATTGTTAGACCATCATCCATCGCAAACAAGTTTCCGTTAAACAGAGCACCCGAACCACCTATTAATGCCGAATTGCTATGAATGCAAATATTGTCTATGAGTTGGAATGCCCTATAATTCGGTGAATGTTCGGTATCATCCGGTCCGTATATGTCATCGGTGGTGTGGTATAAATTACTGTGGAATAAGAGGTTATGGACGTTGTAAGCTTCATCGTCATAATATTCGCCACGCTTGTAAATGTTTTCTATCGGCGTAACTAGCTTAGATTCAAGAATGCCGATATTACCAACACCTTTAATTTCGGAGTGATTAATTGCAATATTCGTAAATCCAATAGCTCTTGATGCGTTGATTGCGATGTTTTCGCCACCCTTAGCAACGCTCTTATAACCAAATGCAAAATCATAGTTGCGCAAAGCTTCACACTTGTAACCGATGGCGGTCATGAAACCGTCGTTGTCTGTCAACATGGTGGTATCGTTTTGCCAATTTTCACTGTCACCAACAATGTTGAATGCGCCAATCGATATAGCATTGTGACCATAACTGTTAATATAAGAACCAATGATGCAGCCAAACGGATTAACTCCGGAAGCAAAATCGGCATTTTGCCATTTTTCACGAACACTATGTGCTGTGTTTCCAAGACCAGCAATAAATGCATTGGTCGTGAATTTTGGCATTGTCTTTAGATTTTCGTATGAATAGTTGCCTATACCGAACACTATGGCACCGCCAATAGCGTGGTTGCCAATACCCATGACAATAGAGGCATTTTCAGCACTCGTACTGAGACCCATTGCAATAGACGCATTCGTGATGTTAACATTGCCATGGCCAATAGCAATCGAGTTCGTGTCTATGCTGTAATTCGATTTACCAATGGCAATACTGGTGTTGCTTACACCGATGTTTGTGTGACCTATAACAATTGCGTCATTATAAATATTGCCACATGAGAACCCAAGTGCGATAGATTCATCTCTGACATTACTGATGCCATTACCAAATACAGCACATTTACTTATGATGCTTGAATTGTTAAATCCAACGGCGAAGCTTTCTTGATGTATAAAACTGTTGTTATAACCCAACGCGATTGCTTTTCCACTAGCAGATGAATATTCATAACCCGCAATGGTAAATGAAGAATCCCGTGAGCCGATATTATTATTTAATTTTCCAAATACAATAGCGTCGTCACTAATATTGGTCAACTGGCGACCGATGGCTAATGAAGATTTACTGGAATGGACTTCATATCCGATGCCGATTGATGCTTGATTCACCGTAAGTCGAGATCCAATACCCATCGAGTTTCCTTCGATACGGCTTCGGTGATCTGACGAAGTGTCACATGTTATAGTGTCGCAAATAATGCCAAATGAATTACCAGATACTTTAGCCGGGAGCACTTGATTTGCATTTTGGGCAGCCGGAGATACCGGTTGTGACATGCCGATACCAAATGAATTCTCTAAAACATGTAATTCACCAATTCCAAGTGCGAATGAGCTTCCAGAAAAAGAACCACCATCATAGGAGCTTGCCCGTCCGGCAGTTATGAAACCGGTGTCACTCGCGATACCAATTGCCATTGAACCGGCATACGCTTCTACACGAGAGCCAAATGTAAATGCGCCTTCTCTACCAGAATTCAAGCCGGCTATCGTTTCTCTACCAATAGCAACCGATCCGCCAACCGATGAGTTAGATTGACCGATAGATACGCCGAATCGTTCAGAAGTGTTGTCTTTACCGATATTGACGCCTTCCATCGTGATGCTATTGTATACACCGAGGTTGATTGCCGTCTGATGGGGGTATGATTGTATGCTGGCTAAGTTGTTTCCGGTTACTGAGTTGTTTTTACCAATCTGATAAGCGTTGGCTGCTTGCGTAAAACTATGATACTCACCAATAGATATCAAGTTGGTGCCGTTGTAGTCGGTTGCATCGCCGCTAGTTGAATTAATGCCAGTGGTTCGGCCAATTATAATAGCATCATTACGTCCATTTGCATATACAGTAGTATCGGCACCAATAACAATATCGTAGCTTCCGGTTATGCTGCCACCACCCAATGATGAGTTGTAATTACCAGTTATGTTACTTGACTTTCCTATAACGGTATTCTCGTCGCCATTAACATTCATGGACGTACCAAATACACTATTTTGCCTGCCAGCAACATTTATCTGACTTCCGACTGCCGAGCTATAATCGCTTGCCTGATAAACCGTCTCACCAGATATCGTTTGACTTTTAGAAATCTTGATTCTACTACCAACAGCAGTAGCACAGTCAGCTTTACGAATTGACGAGTAATTACCTACAACAGTACCCCATCTAGTATCATTGATAGCAGAACCATTGGCACCGACAACAGTACTATATTGGTTGTTAGCACTATTCGATCCTTGAGCCATAATAATGCACTGGTCGGCATTATCAATAATGTTAGAATATCCTATAATCGGTGTGTTAAAGGTACCGATTGTTGTTTGGTCAATCTTATTGTCATAGCCAAATACATTGACTTGATATAAGCCCTTTACCTTGTTGGAATGACCAATGACTACGCTGTGATGTAAATCGGTGTTGCCGGTTCCTACAATAGTGTTAGATGCGCCAAGTACGTGGGTGCCATAACTTGTTACTGTATTGGCTTTTCCAATGACCACATCGTCATATCCCACAATAGTGTTGCTAGGGCCGACATAAATGGACTTCCCATTAGCATCGCCCGTAGCGCTGGAACCATTGTCTTCTGACCACTGCTTCCATGCATTTTCGACGGTGCTGGTTGAACCGATGCAATCCCAGTTCCCTTCACCTTGTGACGGTACTTCCCAGATCCATTCCTTGTACTTGTCTTCACCGACAATTTCCGGAATCTTTACGAGGTAGATAATACGAGTATCCGGCGTAGCAACATCTGGGTGGTTATCGTTACCGGTACCAGGAACCTTGCGGTAGCCAGTAATCCTGCCGAGAAGTTCCTTTAGTCTGCGGTACAGTTCCTTTGCACCGTCTTCGCCTACATAAACCTTTTCATTAGCCATTGTTGTTACCCTCGTTGTCAACTGCGTCTAGCCAGCCATCCATTTCTGCCACCGTGCATGCACTAGTATTGTCCACGTTCGCCCACGTTCCATCGCCCTTAAGGAACTTCTCCCTGTCGGCAATTAATGGTTGTGGTACAAGACCATGGGCACCATTGGCTTGTTCGGTTGCACCGGTCATGTCTGCAACTACCGGAATCGTGATAGTTGCCCATGTTCCATCGCCTTTAAGATATTTATCGGCGTCAGCTATTGCCGGAGCGGGGACTAAGCCGGATGTGCCGTCATCGTTAGCAGTTGCCCCTCTAAAATTAGTCACTTTGTTCTTGATGAAATCTGGTGCGGTATCGTCCGTCTGCGCCCAGTCCGACTGGACCTGTTCAGGGATGGTTATCGTTCCCCATTGGCCATCGGCGCGGAGGAACTTCTTGTCGGTATCGCTATCAGGTGCGTCTGGAACAAGGCCTGCCGTTTCACCGTCGTAATCATATACGCCCAATGGTTCGTTAATGCCGTCCCCATACATGATTTCTGGGTCAACCTTCACCGGCTCCTTTGCGGGGATATGGGCGTTGACAGTGTATTTCACCTGGGCATCATCGTGGCTTTCGTCCACGCTGACGTTTTCACCGGGCGCAACAATCACATCGGGTGGATTGCGGTACACCCGTGGCGGACAGTTGCACGGTTTCGCCGGATTTACCGGCGGGGACAGTGGCGGCAGTGGTTTGCATCGGCAGTGATTCATGCTAGACAGTTTATATCGGTTCGGTGGTGCCAGCATGGCAACAATTTGCTATATTCAGGTTGCAGCAGTTGCTGCTTAGTAAACATTTCTTTACAAGGATAACTATGGTCCCTACAGTCGAACAGATTCTTAAAATCGCCCGCAAAATCGACACGTCATCCAAGAAGGGAAAGCCTAACTTCATGTGGCTTACCGAAGATGCGTTCAATAAGGTCAAGGACGGGTTTGACCGGGTTGAAAACGACCATCGCTGCCGTGAAATTGAAGAAAAATTGAACCATAGTCTCAAATCCGAACAAAAATAGCTATATTTGGATTATGATCGACATTATTGACATTACCAAGAACCCTCTGCAACTTATCGGCAAGTGCACCGGCGTATGCTGGAATGCGCCGGTTGATGACCCGGAAAAGAACAAGAAACGTGCAATTTCCTGCATCAAGGCCAACCATGGCCGCGTGCTTGAATTTCCTGAATTTATCATCGTCATTGACGGCTACTCGGCCCGCATGATGCGCGAGCTCTACACGCATATCGGCGGTGGTCCGACCAGGTTACAGTCTTCTACACGCTACGTGAACGAGGGCGGGTTTAAATTCTACATGCCGGAAAGCTGCAAGGGGCATTCCGAATACGACTCCACGATGGAGACTATCCAGGTGGCATACAGCGACCTTGTTGGACTGATTGGCGTTCCCAAGGAAGATGCCGCGAACATCCTACCGCTCGGCATGGAATCCAAGATGGTCTGGAAGGGTAATCTCCGCATGCTTATCAACTTCATGAACCGCCGGCTCTGCACCCGTGCATTGAAGGAAATCAGGCAATTTGCCAACGAATTCAAGAAACTGCTTGCTTCCGTTGACGACGAATGGGCCTGGATTGCAGAAAACCTGTTCGTGCCTTCGTGTGAACAGTACAAGATCCATAACCCGGACTTGAAGTTCTGCGTTGAGCAGCATTGCTGCGGCAGGGCTCCCAAGATTACCGAACTTGTTATTTCGAAGGGGAAGTGATATGGCTATTGAAGATGATATTTCCTGTTGTGTTGAATCCATCCGAAGTGAACTGAGGGCTATCAGGCATTCCGGGGTAGAAGATGCTATCGAGTGCGAACTGGACTTGATTGAGAGCGAATGTGACACTTTGGTAAACCTGGAAGCGGATGACCCGGATGACCAAATTGATGAAGCATTTAGAGACATGGGGCTAGGAAGCCTATATTCGCATTGGAACAGCATTGATGTCGGAACCGCAAACGAATTGAAAGAAGCAGTAACCCGTATTTTGAAGGAGCACGGTTATCCCGTGGGTTAATTATGTTCTGGAAACTGTTCAGAAAGAAACCGGCACCGAAGCCGGAACCGGAAAAGAAGGAAGAATCCAAGAAGACCACGCCTATCAGCGATGTCTGCAAGGGCATTGAAGGGTATTTTACTGGAACTGGCCATCCGGCAAACACTGTCGGCGTGACCCAGATTCTTGTAGGATGGCCGTATTACAATGGTTACACGGTCATTCCCGATGGAATGTATCCAGTAATCCGTGTTGACGGGCATTGCTTCCGTACGTTTACCAAGAAACTGGCTAAGCCGTTCGACCAGAACATGGTGAAGGCCATGTGCATGGCTACAAAGAAGCTGATCGAGTTCTTCTCGGCCTGCTACGGCTATACGCAGTCGGACGAAATAACCATCGTCCTCCCGAAGGACTCCCAGGACTATGGCCGCAAGACCCACAAGCTTGCTTCCCTTGCAGCGTCAATCGCGACCGCTGAATTCATTCGCTACATGGAGCAATACCAGGACAAGAAGCTTACGAAGCTTCCTGCATTTGACGGTCGCGCTTTTGCCCTCCCCGATGAAACTGCGCTTGCATATTATCAGATCTGGCGTCAGCAGGATGCTACCCGCAACTCCATTTCCGCAGTCGCCCGTGCATATTTCAGCCACAAGCTGCTGCTGAACAAGAATTCCGATGACAAGGTTGCGATGCTTAAGGAAAAGGGCGTCGATTTCTGGAAGGATTATTCTACAGCCCAGATTCTCGGATTCTACTTCAAGCGCAAGCTGTATACCCGGCGGTTTACTGTTGCCGAACTTGAAAAGCTTCCTGAGCATCACGAAGCCCGTAAGAATCCATACCTTGAAGTTGTCCGTTCGGAAATTCTCAAGCTGGATTTCTATGTTAAAGTTCCGGGCAGCGTAGTTGATGATGTGGACGCCGTTGCGCAGATTCTTCCGCTGGTGACCAAGGATAGTGTATGCGGAACTGCGGAGTCTGAAGTGCCGAATGAAACTAGCAATACCGGGGATGAATAATGCCAAAGGAAATCAGTGCAGGTTTCATCATTTTCGAGAAGGGGACTAACCGTCTCCTTGTTTCACACCCTACCGGCAATCCCAAGGATGGGCGGCATTCCTGGGATATTCCCAAGGGACATATCGAAGAAGGCGAAACTCCGATTGACGCGGCGTACCGTGAGCTGCGCGAGGAAACTTCCCTGTGCAGTGTTGAAGATGTGTACGAGATCGGGCGTGTGCCATACAGGTCCAACAAGGCCCTGCACCTTTTTAGCGCATATGCTGATTTCGACGTGGCCGGACTCCGGTGCAGCTCAACCTTTGTTGACAGCTATGGGGTTGAAAAGCCCGAAGTTGACCGGTTCATGGTGACTGATGACCCGGAAATGCTGTTCAGCAACATGTACTGGTATGCTACCCGCGAAATGTGCAGGCGCGGGCTTGCACTCGAAGTGACTGTCCCGGTTATCTGTGATGACTGTCCGGGTGAAGCGGAATTCCCTCTTGCAAGCATAGTCAGCAATAACCTGATTTTGAAATACATGAAACGGGTGGACGAGTGTGTTGAGAAGGGGTGGTGGAAGCCGAACGCTGAATATGACTGCATAATTACAAACGAGGAATTGTTCGGTAGGGCAGCCTGGGCTGGCTACCGTACCAATCACATCCGTACAACGAACGAGCGAATATACAATGCCCTCGCGCTTGCCCATCCGGCAGGAAATCACCAAGGTGGGGCATTGGACCCTGTTTGCCGCAAGCTGTACACTATGCACCCGTTCCCATTCGACGACTGGGCGATGTTCCTCCCCGGTTCCGATAGGTAACATATGGAAAATGGATTGAAGAATGTCCTTGAGCGCAAGGGCTGGATAAAGGATGGACCTGAAATGACTGATACCGTAGATTACAAGGTGTTCCATAGCGAGATTTTGCCTATTGGGACAGTAAACCGCAATAACCGCATGTTTAGCAAGGAAGTAGTTCAGGCGGCGCTTGACAAGCTGGGTGGAAGACCAGTCCCATGCCGCCTTAATATGCCTGATCCGGAACAGGCAGCCGTATTTGACCTGAATCACGAGTCTACCATGGGTCTTGCTGAATTGTCCATCAAGGGTGATTTCTTGATGGCCGATATGCGCATCCGTAGCGACAGTGAACTTGCAAAACGCATCTGCAAGGGACTTGACGACGGGTCCCTTGTACCGTCCCCGTATGGAATCGGGGAGGCGGCTGGCCCTGAGTCCGGAAACGATGTCCAGGAAATTACGGACTACACGTTTACAGGAATCGGAATCATTGACAAAGCACGCGCCGTTTGGTAAATTTTATATATGCAGATAACTATTCAGAAAGCTGACAAGGTGCTGAACAAATTGATATCCTGGTGTGCAACCGCCATTGGCGGCATTACGGTGATATGCATATTGGTGGCGATTATCGGTACCATCTGGGTCAACTTCCCAGAATTCATGAAAGGCATGTTGGAATTCTGTGGCATGCTGGCGGGAGCGGTGCTGATTGTTGTGCTTTGTACCAAGTATGCGGTATTCAGAATAATTGTCAAGACTATCCTGGTTGTTGCGGGGATGACTATGCTTGGATACATTCTCGTTTGTTTAGCACGTTTTATTATTGGCGGGGCATAATGAAAGTATTGCTTCTAAGTGACATCCATGTTGATTTTCATGAACGGAATGCGGTAGACCATGCAAGGTTGCGGTCTACAGAGCCTGGCGAGGATGTGGTCTTTGATACGTTGGAATACATCTGGGATTTTTACCAGGTGCCGGAAACTGACGGACTTATCTTGGCGGGTGACTATTCAAACGATTTCGGGCGCTTTACGCATATTTTGCCCTGGCTGAGTAAAAAGTATTCGAAGGTCTGGATGGTGCTTGGAAACCATGACTTGACCTGCAGGGGGGCTACGGATTCTGTCAGCAACATGCAGTTTGCGTCAACCGAGCAGAAAATTGACAAGATGAAAGAATTATGCTCGGGCTATCCCAACATATTCCTCCTTGACGGAACGGTGCAGGATGGAGTTGGGGGATGTGCCGGCTTCTGCGATTTCAAGTGTGAACCCCCGACATATGGTCTGGATCCATTTACCATGTGGAGACGTAAGTGGTATGACGGAAAATACATGCGGTACTTTAATCAGGAGCCTAGAAAGATATGGGACCATTATGATTTGCTGATGACGGACCTGGTTGCCCAGCATCCTAAGATTATGGTTACCCATTTTGTTCCATATCAGCTAGGGGTGTCGTTTGATTTTAGGAACGATCCCTTAAATTACGTCTTTTATTTCGACGCCAAGAAATACTTGGATGAAATGGATGACGGTACATATTGGTTCTGTGGGCATGTGCATGGCCGTAGAAATGCCGAATATGTAAATTCTAAAGGAAACCATATCCATATATGGTGCAATCCGATTGGATATCCGGGTGATTATTCCCATAAGATAGAAACGCTTGATTATACTGGCAAAAAGCTGGTACGCAAGGTCATTAACAGAAGTCACAAGTTTTTCATTGTTGAAATATAAGGAAACATACATGAATTATCAATACATTCACAATTCCCTTGGCATGGCAGGCCTCTATATCTGCTATGGCAAAGTCGGTGCTGTAGGTGAACAACCTGGCCGCTATGGCACGTCGCATCTCATGGAGCACATGATATGCAAAAATACCGACAGCATGCTCGACAAGCTGCAACAGAACGGATTGATGCCAAATGCATACACCGGCACCGACAAGGTGGTTGTTCACATGTCCGGTCTTGCCGACCGTATGAAGATGTTCACCCAGGAATTTTTGGATAAGCTTCTTGGTGGCGTGGATGGCATTACGGAAGACAGTTTTCTAAAAGAAAAGGAAACCGTTCTACAGGAATATGGGGACGATTTTATTGACCCGACGATGACCGCGCTATTCAATGCAATGCGTAAGCACTTCGGCTGTTATCTTGCCATTGGGCGTGAGGAAGATATCAAGGCTTTCAGCTTTGACGACTACAAGCAGACCTATAATGACGTGTATTCCAAGCCGGACAGCATCATCTATATTGGCCCGGAAGACCCGTGCCCGTCGCTCGCTGTCTATCCGCCGGTACACATTCCGAGCAACAAGTATGTGTTTACCGAAGATTCCGGTGCACCGCTTGTCCCTGTTGTGAAAAATGGCCGTAAGCAGCTCATCATCTTCCCGAAGGAACTTGTGGCTGAACCGTTTGGAACTTCCGCTGCGGTTGCATTCAAGATGCTTGCATCTGGACTAAATTCCCCGTTGATGCGGGAAGCCCGCGTGAAGCGCGGTCTTACTTATGGCGTGGGCGGGTTCATCAATTCCGTTGGTGTCAATTTCATCCCGACCATCTGTTCCAGCACCGATGACCGTAAGAAGGACGCCCTTATTGATGTCATTATGGAAGTGTTCGGTAACCTGGATAAGTACCTTACCGAAGAACGCTTCGAAATCATCAAGGGTATGGTTACTGTCAAGAAGCGCAAGCACGAAATACTTCTGTACGATAATCCGGATTCCCCGATTAAGCAATCTTTGGGCTTTATCGACGAAGACAAAAACATTGAATCTCTCACCTTCGACACGGCCATGCTGGCAGCGAAGAAGTACTTCTCGCCCGATGCCATTGCAGTCTATGTCGAGTAGCCAACAGGAGTCATCTTATGACGAACGATGAAATCAAGAAGAATAGCGAATTCCTTTTGAACGCTATCAACGAAGCGGATGCCGCATATGAAGCATTCCGTGTAGCCAAGGGCAAGAAGTTCCTCGAATTGGCATGCCCGGATCCGATGCCGGCTGGCTTCAAGAAGCCGACTGAAGCAACTATCCTCGCAACTATCGATGCGGATGACAAGATTGCGGCCCTCCGTGTCGATGCCGACAAGAAGGCTGCTATCGTAGCAGTTGCCAAGCTGACCTTCCAGGCCGAAATCGCCGCAATGGGCGCAAAGTAGGTGTAGCCAATGTATTTCCTGAATACCCGGACCGAGACAGAATTCGCCATGTATGCAACGAGGGCCGCTGCTGAAAATGCCAAGCTTTCGCTTGCACGCGAAACCTTTGTCACCTATCGACCTCTTAAAAAGCGGGAACTGTTGGAGTACTTCCCCTTTATCAAGCATGTAGATGCCGAAAGGACTACCGATTGGGAGCGTCCGGTATTCAGTGAAACTGGAACCTGCCTCGAATGCATCCCAGACGGGTGGCAGAAGCCATGGTTCATTGAAACCATGCTGATGTCACTGAAGTCTGCCATACAGGAAGACGGCATGGCCATGAAAGATATCTACATGACCGACGCAAAGGAAAAGTACGGTTCGCTCCGTATGGATTTTGTGACCCCGATTACCAAGGGTCATGCGTTTTCGGACATGTGTCTCGCATGGGAAGAGCTTGCTGGATATTTCTGCTGCCAATGCGGAAAGCCACATGTTTCCATGACGCGGGGATGGATTTGTCCCTATTGCAAGGATTGTTGGGACGATATTAACGGTGAATTTAAGGAAATCCCGGTGGAAAACGTGTCCATTACCACATGGGAAAATGATGAAAAGATTAAACGGACTATTGACCTTGAACCACTGTATGAAACCGTGGTGAAAATATGGGAGGATACCTGTGTTTACTAAACTTTACATTTTGCTTGCATTTGTGTTTGCTTGCATATTGGCCGGGTGTCATTGCGACAATGCCGAACAGTGGAATGATCACGGTCGCATTTATAGGATTGTTGAAATTGACCGAAATTTTAATATCTATTGCGACAGGAAGACCAATATTGCTTACTTGGAATGGCAATGTGGATATAGGGGCGGGATCACGCCTTATCTCAATGCCGACGGAAATCCAACCAAGTGCAATGAAGTGCAGCGATAAACTGCAAACATGGAAAAACTACCTAACAAATGGATAAATTGCGCCATTCCTGGAGTGGCGTTAACTACATGTATCGGATCCGTCTACTGCTGGTCGCAGTTCTCGGCAAACCTGATGCAGACATTCGACATCACCCGGTTCCAGACGGACATCGGTTTCACCTTAATCATATTCTTCCTGGGCATGTGCGCGGCCATATTCGGCAGTACTATCGAGAAGAATCCGAGACTGGGTGCCTGGTTGTCCACCATCGTATTCATAACGGGCTTCCTGATGCTGGGGACCGCCGTTTCCATCCAGTGCCTGCCCGCGTTCTATATCGCCACGGCAATCATAGGCGCCGGCACTGGCATCGGGTATGTCACCCCGGTAAAGACCCTGATGGCCTTCTTTGCGGACCACAAGGGAATGGCATCCGGATTGGCGATTACCGGGTTTGGGCTGGCGAAGTTCATTGCGTCGCCGGTAATCGAATGGCTACTGGCTAACGTGTCCCTGGCCAACATGTTCTACATCATGGGAGGCATCTATGCTGTTGTGATGGTAGGTTCCTCCTTGCTTCTCCGCAAGTACCCGTATATGGCGCAGGAATATGGTGATTCGTACTTCCGTTATTCGGACCTGCTGAAGCGGAAGGAATGGTGGGCTATCTGGTTCATGTTCATGGTGAACATCAGCTGCGGGCTTGCCATCATATCGCAGGAGAAGATGCTCCTTCTTGGACTGGGAATTGCATCGGTAGCTGCGATTCTCTCCGGTACCGCGCTGTCCAATGCAGGTGGCCGCATCGGCTTCTCGACCCTCAGTGACAAGATCGGGCGCAAGGCCAGTTACCACTTCGTATGTTCCTTCGGCATCATGGGTGCCCTGTTCTGCATCACGGGCAACCCGGTCATGAGCGTTATCGGTATCCTCTTGTGCGAGGCTGCCTACGGTGGCAATTTCAGTGTCCTCCCGAGCCTTCTTGCACGCCGGTTCGGAATGACCAACGCCTCGCGCATACACTCGCTCACGCTTACTGGATGGAGCGTAGGTGGCATCTTCGGACCCCTGCTTGCCAATACGTTCACGGGCACATCATTATACCTGGTACTCGCCATCCTGTACTTCATCGCGTTTACCGTGATGGAGATGAATGTAAAGAAAGGATAAACCTTAAAACAGGTATCAAAAACAGGACGGTCTTGCTGTCCTGTTTTTATTTTGCCACAAATGGCAAAATAATTGCTATATTTATTCCAGAGTTATTAACTCTAGAGTAAAAAGGACCCTTCATGAAGAATTTGATACTGGTCATTGGCCGTTCAGGCTCCGGCAAGGACACCCTTGTCCGCTACGCGACAAACGCACTGAAAGATTTTCACAAAATTGCAGCTGTCCCTTCCTATACGGACAGACCCATTCGCCCTACAGAAACAGACGGTGTCGAGCATACGTTCCTCACCAAGGAACAGTTCGACGAATTGATGGAAAAGGAAACCATGTTCGCCTACACCAAGATTGGCGAGACCGGGTTCAGATACGGATCCACGGTCGAAATGCTTGAACGTCTTGACGGCGACACCATTTTCTATATTATCGACCCGAATGGCTACGATTACTGTTCCAAGTTCAAGGACCGATTCAACATGAAGGTGGTCTATATCAAGACCTCCAGCAGCATCAGGGAACAGCGGGCCAATGTGCGCAACGGTGACAATTTCACCTGGAAGATACGCAGCGCGGACGAAGATGGACAGTTCACCCGGTTCGAGGAATTGGCACCGTGGGATGCCTGTATTTCCAATGACGGCGCCCTCGTAAATGCCGAAACGGCATTTGTCCATGCAATAAGCAATTTACTTGATGGTGCCAAGAATGGATAATCAAATCATACCTATACCCAAAGGGGTCAACCCGCGCAAGAGCGACTACACGACATTCACTTTTCGTGGCGACTGTCTGGAGAAGATGAAGGAACTTGACGATGCGTCGGTCGATATGATTCTTTGTGACCTCCCATATGGGGTCACCCATAATCCGCACGACAAGCGTCTCCCGTTTGATCTGCTCTGGAAGGAATACGAGCGCATCATCAAGGACAACGGGGCTATCGTACTGTTTGCCCAGGGCATGTTCTACGTGGACCTGGTGGCATCCAACCGCAAGCTGTTCCGCTATGACATGGTATGGGACAAGGTGCTTACGACCGGGTTCCTGAATGCCAAGAAGATGCCGTTGCGTCAGCATGAACAGATTGCCGTATTCTATAAGCAGCTTCCGACTTACAATCCTCAGTTCCATGAGGGAAAGCCGCTTCATGGCCGTGGCAACTCTTACAAGACCAAGGACATGGTAAATAACAACTACGGTACATTCAAGGCAACCGATGATGTCAGGAAGGGAAGTACCCAGAAGTACCCGACATCTATTATCAAGGTTAACAAGCCGCACCCGTCTGCAAGCAACCACCGGACCGAGAAGCCAATACAGCTTCTTGAATACCTCATCAGGACGTACACCAATCCGGGTGAAGTCGTTCTGGACAACTGTATGGGTGCAGGAGGTTGCGCCGTGGCCGCTTTGAATACCGGTCGCCGGTTTGTTGGCATGGAAATAGATGAGGAATACTATAGAATTGCCGAGGACCGGATAATCAAGGCCCACCGTGGGGATGTTGATCTCCAATGGGACTTGATAGTCCAGCCTCAAACATCAGTGCATGAAGTGAATCTCAAGATGGAGGTTTCCAATGGAGAAATTAAGACTGGACTCGTTGAATGATGGCGACATCAGGATATATAGGGACTTCTACTCAGACCCCAGTTACGTCCTCGTCGGATACAAGGGCAAGGCTGTTGATGCACCGGGAATATTCTTTATCCCGTACAAGAAGCCGAATATCCTTGTGCGACTTTTCAGGAAAATACGAGGATTTTTCATTAAGCCGAAAGCGGTGCCATTAAGCACGGATTCCGATGGAAGGACTCTTTATTCTTCTACAGGAGCACAGGCATGAAAGGGAATACCTTTACACCCCGAGGGATAATATTTTCCTCGTATAAGAAGCCGAGCATCTTTGAGCGCATATTGGCGAGAATCATGCGGGTTTTTGAAAAACCAAGAAAATTGAAAAACAGGTGGGATGCAATATGAAAAATACAATCATCGTGAATCTGTATGGCGGACCTGGCTCAGGGAAAAGCACCGGTGCAGCCTATATCTTTTCCTTGCTGAAGATGAAAGGCATAGATGCTGAATATGTGTCTGAATTTGCCAAGGACAAGGTGTGGGAAGGTAACTCGGAAGTTTTCAAGTGCCAATTCTACATTACAGGGAAGCAGACTTACCGCATAGCAAGATGTTTCGGCAAGGTTGATGTGATTGTCACTGATTCCCCCATTCGACTTGGGAAAATTTACGCCGACCGCATTGGACTTACCCAGCTTGGGTTGGCATGTGTCGAAGCGGCTGACCAGTTCAATCTCCACTCAATCGACATCTTTCTAAAACGGGTCAAGCCATATAATCCAAATGGACGGAACCAGACCGAGGACGAGTCGAAGGAAATTGACGCGGATATACTTGATATGCTCAATGAGCAGAAGGTCCCTTATTACACGTTCAACGGGGACCGTGATGGATACAATGAAATCTGTGAGTTAATCATGGATAAGCTTCCATCAAAGTGATTTCCAATCGTTCCTGGCTCGTTCCAGGAACTTTTCGTATTCATTCTTAGCCCGGATCATGTACTGGGTGATGTATTGTTTCAGGAGTTCCTGGGCAAAATGGCGGTTTCCGGGGGAATAATATATCTTGTTCCCTACCTGGCAGTAGCCCTTCGCATCTACCTGTGGCTCTACATACGAATCGACTTCCTCCGGTTCGCATTCCGAAATCCCCCCGATGGGACTCCACTTAAGTTCGTAGATTGCATCGGACTTTGGGTATCGCACATCGACAAATACCGTTATTTCCCTGCCCTCAATGTCCTTGAAGATGACTGCCTGGCCGGTGGTCGTATTGGTCACCTGGACGACGGAAAGCGAATTCTGGTACTGGCGGGAATGCTGTCCCGCCTTTGTATCGGGATGAAAGATCAGCTTGTGGTGGTTCGGGCAGAATGGTATCTCTATATCCTTGTTTAGCTTGACTTTCAGTTCCTTCGGGTTGATATGGTGGAACTCCATGAGGGACCTGTTGTCGGTCTCGTAGGTACAATCTGGGAACACACACTTATATTTCATCTGCAACTTCATGCCGTAAAACTACATCCGGTTGCCGCTTCGAACATTTGTTGCTATATTTTCCGTATGATGAATATTTTCAATTTTTTCTCTAAACCCATTGAAATGACAGAACTCGACAACTGGCCGATTGTTGAAATTCTGAAACTTAAAGGTCAACTGGTTGATGACGCAAAAACCATCCACCTTCCCAAGGATAAAACATCCAGGAAGGTTGAACTGGAACATATTGTTGCCAACCGATTGAAGTGGCTCATTGGCTGCAATAACCAGATCGATGTGTCTGGTATATGTGTTGACGTTGATTGCGCTGGTTTTATTACTGTATATGACAAAATCTTTAATCAAGCAGTAGAACAGTTTTCTAGCGAAAACAAGGTGTACCGTGCGGACGCTGGGTGGTGTGAATCTAATATAATCGGTGCAAGATTAAAGTATAGATTCTGTTTTGACCCATCGACGTGTAGTGATAGTATATCCGAGATGGCAAGACACATTATTGAACAGCTTGGATATCAGCACGAATCATTTAACAGGCTGAAACAGGTGATTGATGAATATCAATGGGCCATCCCGGTTGTGGACCACATTCGTGTTGTCGACAACTACAATGAGTCAAGCGTGCCAACCTGGGAGGTTTATGCATTTGGCATTACACCGGAATGTCTTGACGGGTTCATGACCGAGGCCAGACGTATTCTCCAGGATGATGAAGTTGTTGCAGTATGGCGGGGTGACATCATTGATAATTTCCGTCAGACGGCTAACAATAACCCGGAATGTGTCGATTTTGATAGACCGTGCATTACGGTAAGCCTACCGGAAGCATGGAAGGCTGACTGTTACAAACGTATCAAGTCTACACTAGAACGTCGCACACGGGCTAAAGATGTTATTGAAGAAATCAGAAACGCAATGCCGGGAATTGCTTCCATTTGTGACCTAAAACTGTCCGATCTTATTGCTCGGTTGCCTGAATCATCCGGTTGTGGGGTGAAGTTATCGAAACTGAATAACCCGGTGATGATACCATGACCTTTGATGACGTAAGGCAGTATCTTGACAATACCGGCAGCCGATATGGCTATGCCGGCACGTTTGACGGGTGTGAACTGCTGGTAAATACCCCAGCAGGCATCATGCCTATAAAGAATGTCAATATCAACATAGATTCAGATGGCATTGCTTCTGTCATCTTTAGCGTGGAGGATAACAATGGCGATCCTGGGTGATTACATGAACGGAAACCACCGTACGATAATGTATGACGATGGTACAAGGTTTCGTGAAACTGGTTCCTACGTGGACGGCAAGTGGGTGCCAAATGACGACGACCATTTCACCTATGACTTCCCGGAGTCCATGGACTTAAAGGTGACAGACTGGTGCGATGGCGGGTGCCCGTGGTGCCATGAGAATTCCACTGTCAATGGAAAGCATGGCGACCTGTCGAAACTGGACCATATTATTGGCACGATGACACCGGGGACGGAAATTGCAATCGGTGGAGGAAACCCGCTTACATGTCCGGGTCTTTTGGAATTCCTCCAGAAGCTGAAAGAGCGTCAAATCATTGCGAATATTACAATCAATCAGAAGCATCTGAAAACATGGTCGGACACCATCATGCAACTGGTGCATGATGAGCTGGTACATGGCATCGGGGTTTCCCTTGTTGATTCGTCTGACAAGGATGATCTTGAATTCATAGATCGTCTCGGACCAAACGTGGTCATCCATGCCATTGCTGGCGTATTTGATGAGGATGACATTCCATTTGTGGAAGGGCGCAAGTTACTTATCCTTGGATACAAGATGTTTAGGCGTGGGGATTCCTACCTGACGCATCCCAGAATGTATGCGGAAGTAATGCACAAGATAGAATTGCTGCGAGTACTTTGGCAGCATGAACTTGCCAAGAAGTGCAAGGCGGTTGCGTATGACAACCTTGCCATTGAACAGCTTGGACCGAAAGAGGAGCTGTGCATCCCTCCTACTAAGTACGTGCATCTGTATCAGGGTGACGATACCAACTGCTTTGATGCTGACGGGAAGTTGACATGCGCAACGATGTTCATTGACCTCCCGAACATGCAGGTAGCCAGGATGAGTACTGCACCTCTTGAAACAAGGCAGTCATTTACCGGCGAAGAAAGCATTGGCGAGTTGCTGAAAATTTCCACCAGAGGATTTTCAAATGATAATAAATATTAATCACCGATTCGCGAATTGTGGTAAACTGGCTACCAAGTTCGACAAGATATCGCAGTCGAGCGCCAGGCGCAAGGCTGAAAAAGTAGAAAAGCAGCTATCTAAGGTTGTCTTCGACCTTAGATATTATGGCATGGAACCGTTGCCTTTCACTGATATGTTTGAAATGACGGTTGATTACAGTCCCAGGAGCGTAGATACCAAGTCAAGTGATGAAGACGTTTATTTTATTGGCGTAACACTGGTTCCCCGGTGCGATCATGAGATAGCCAAGTTCTGTGCCAAACTTCTCGCCGACGGTGATAGAGGCGGTTTAAAAAACAGGATTCCGCGCTGGCAGCTTGCTTGTAACAATATCTTTGAGGACGTTGTCGACAGCATTAATAGTTTTCTTAAATTCCTTATTATTCAGCTGTATCCAAAGAGATTTTATGTAAAGGGTTTATCGGCGGCTATAGGCATATGCGGAATGTGGTGCAACGAAACGAAGGGGTATGAGCTCTACGGACATGTAACACCACGTACGGTTTCCTATATTATGGATTTTGCCAAAAAATCTGCCAAGGATAATTCTTTAGCAGAGGCAGCATTGCCTGAATACGAGAAGTACGTCATAAATGAATTGGCGCTTGCTGCAACGGCAAATCCGGATAAAGTAGGCCTTGAAACGCCGAGCGCAGACGTAATTACATTTACTCCGTGGTTTAACCAATACCTCAAGGTACAGGAGTATGAAAAACTGAGGAACGAATGCGCGAGTGTCATCGATAAGATAAATGCGCGTGTTTCCGAGTTGCAAGAAGCAGTAAAAGTAACACCAGAAGAATCGGCTGGCGAGCGGAAGGGAAAATAATGAAAACCATTAGGCCTGCTGTATTCGAGACCAATTCCAGTTCATCCCATTGCCTGGTAATATGCTCATTGGCTGACTGGACCCGGTTCGTCAACGGCGAACTGTTTGCCGAGTGCGCGGATTACCATTCAGACAGTATTAACCCTCTTATAGATATAGGAGAGGTTTATTCCCGTATGCAAAAGGCTTACACCAAATACTGGTCAGAAACCAAGCCGACAATTGAATTGGTTAAGTGGGTATATTCGTTGTTTTCCAAGGATATGCTGAAGCCGGACAGCGAGCCGCGATATGAGGGGCTGGTGTTCCGCGATTCGTACGACAAGTGGTGGGGCGCAAATGCTCCAGATGAACTGAAAGCTTTTGTGACAGACCATCCAGATACATTGAGGGATTTGCTGGACTGGGTGCAGTTAATGGAAACGCCTTTCTCCTATGAAATGATTCGTGTATTGTCGAATGACTTCACAATGAAATATGATGATTATGATAGCATAGCCCCGTATGAAGAAACTGACGCCAAGAAGATGAATCAATGGGGAATTTACTATCTTTGCGGTCCTGACTATCCGGACCCGCCGGCTATGAAATGCCGCGCAATATGGTATTCATGAGGTGACAAATGTTTTCAATTAGATCCAATGTGTTTGAAACCAATTCCAGCTCCGAACATGCGCTTAAGGTGAACCGCGATGTTCCGCGACAGAAGGAAGAATTCCCTCCACTGAATGAACAGGGCATCATTGAAATCGAGGCCACCCGGTACTGGGAATCCGGTGTATCGGTCTCTTCAGTCCGCGACATCATGGAATACATCTGTCTTCTTGGATATTCTGTAGAGAATAACTTCGATTCTGCACTTGCACATATCAAGAAAGCTTATGAGGAAATCGGCCTTCCTGCCCCAAAAGGCATCCTGGTGTATGTTGTGGACCATTATGGCAAGCGGCATGCCTATACGGATGATGACTATATCAACGGCCCCTATATCGAATATAGGAACAATAGCCTCCTTAAACTTCCTAACGGGGATGTGAAGCCCAATTTCATATATCGCTGGTATCTCGAACCAGTCGAGAATGCCGGAAGCGACAATGAGGAAGTTGGCCGCAAGATGTATGAATTTACCGACCTGGATGCATTTATCGGCACCCATGCGGAAATTATTCTTTCGCCACTTTACAAAATGCTTTGTGAATGCGATATATTAAATAACTACGTCGGCATATCATGCAACTGCCTGACATCGGACCACACCTTGGATAAGTGCCTGAGTGATCTTGTCGAAGATGAGGAAGATTACAACTGGCAGGACATTGACGACGCCTTCCGTTTCCAATCCACACTTTATTTCTATCATTCATAGGAGACCTATATGCGATTAAGCGAATTAGAAGAAAGACTGAATCTCGTATTGACACCAGAAAACTTCAAGGATTTCTGTCCAAACGGCCTTATTGTCAGGAGCGACTTTGGAGATCCGAAAGTTACGTCGGTTGTTACCGGTGTCAGCTTGCGGAAATCCTTGATAGACTGGGCTGTCGCCAAGGGTTCCAATGTGATTTTTGTCCACCATCCTAACGGGTTCTGGTTTAGTGACAAGGAAAAGCGCATTCTTGACACCCAGTATGGCGAATACATGCGCATGCTGCTAAGAAACAACATTTCCCTGTTCGGGTATCACCTCCCTCTTGATGCCCACCCGGTGTTTGGGAATAACGCCACCGTGTACAAGAAGCTTGGCCTTACCGGCATTATCAAGCAGTCTGATGACGGCTCTGTACCGAACATGCCTGAACGCTTCATGGAATGCAATATCGGATATGGTGGAACCGGCGTTATTACCGATGAACTGTTGCGTGAAGTATTCCCGTATGGATACCAGTCCTTCGGGTTTGAAAGCGGCAAGGAATACAAGGTAGCCATCTGCACAGGCAGCGGTTCATCCGAATTCGAGGAAGCCCGCAAGCGCGGATATAACCTGTTCATTACGGGGGAAATCCGTGAATCGACCCCGATTTACTCTGAAGAAACCGGCATGGCTATCATTGCAGCCGGGCATCACAGGTCCGAAGTGTTTGGTGTGGAAAACATTGCCAACTGGCTCACCGATATCGGGGTGGAATCCAAGTTCATCGACATTGACAATCCTATCTAGGAGTTTCTATGAGAGAGCATTTTGATGTATTGCTGGTAGGAGCGGGGCTGTTCAATGCAGTCCTTGCCAACCGGTTTGCCAACCATGGCCTCAGTTGCCTTATTGTCGAAAAGCGTAACGAGATTGGCGGAAACTGTTACACTTATGACATGAACGGCATTACGGTCCACAAGTACGGCGCACACATCTTCCATACGTCCAACGATGAAGTGTGGATGTTTGCCAACAAGTACGCGAACTTCGTCCCGTACCAGAATTCGCCGATTGCAATGACTAAGAAGGATGGGAAGTTCCTGTATCTCAACCTCCCGTTCAACATGAACACCTACGCCCGAATCTGGCCGGACCTATCCCCGGAAGAAATTGCTGAAAAGATTGACGAAGAAATCGCCGAGGCGAAAGCCTGCGAGGATACGGATACGCTATCCGGCTGCTGCAAGCGCATGGTTGGCAAGACTATATTTGAACTTCTTGTCAAAGACTATACCGAGAAGCAGTGGGGAACGGCGTGCTGCAACTTGCCTGCGGATCTCATCAAGCGGCTTCCGATGCGGTTTACCTGGAACAACAACTACTTTAACGACAAGTATCAGGGGATTCCAGAAGAAGGATACACCAAGTGGATTGAGAACATGATTTTCCGGGATGCCCCCAGCAAAATTAACCTGATGCTTGGTGTCGATTTTCTTGATCGGCGTGCTGAACTGGAGTCCATGGCTGACCACGTGTTCTATTCCGGGAGACCCGACTTACTGTATGGAGCGAATGACCTTCCGTTCCGTGGGCTTAAATTCGAGACATCTGTCATGCCGGTTCCCGATTTCCAGGGAACTGCCGTGGTGAACCACAACACGAAGGACGTGCCGTATACCCGGACAATCGAGCACAAGCATTTCCAGCCATGGAAAGAGAGTGACCGGTTGTACGACGTACGCAACATGACTACCGTCGTTACTACGGAAACTCCGTGCCTGTGTGATACGGCGAAGGATGAACCGTATTACCCTATCAACAACCGGGAAAATAACAAAATCTACAGTAGATATGCGGAAGCCACGCAGGGCACGAAGATTCATCTGTGCGGGCGCCTCGGTCTGTACCGTTACCTGGATATGGATGACTGCATTGAAACGGCACAGAAGATGGCGGACGAATGGTGTGCCAAGATTTGAGTTTAGCATCCTATAGCAATAAAGGCGGGGCTTATGCCTCGCCTTTTCTGTAACCATTTTGCGGCAATCAGCCGAATTTGGCAACAACCAGCCTGATTTCAAGCAGGTTTTCCTCATATAGCCGGGGGTTCAGGTTGTGGACCAATCCACGAATAGCCTCCAGAATGCCCTTGTTTTCAAGGGCACGCGAATATTCGCTATCCTCGTAAACAATGTCATTAATCAGTTCCTTGGAGACGGGGAACGTAAGCTGTCCCGCCTTGCGATTTTCTCGCATCTTGGCGCTGCATTCGTCATCTATTCGCCAGTTATCGGCGACATCCAGGTATCCATATTCATCAAACCCTGCCATCATACCTAATGCGACAAGTGTTGTCTGAATGCGTTTTCGATGGTCACCAATCCGTTCATTCAGCCGAGCTTCATATATTTCAAGGTCAAGCACCCTGACTTTGTCGGGGTCGGCTTCGGCGGAATTTGAAGAAACCTGCTTCTTCATTCCCTCTGATAGAGTTTTCGTATCGAAGGTGTCAAACGAATAGAATCTGTCGGAATCAGTCCAGTCACCATGATCGCCTAGAATGAATTCCTTGAAGTCATCGGTTATTGAATCCGTTCCGAGCATGTTCCACTGGTGTTCCCCTTTTGCACGGAATTCTGCATACAGTGATATGAACATATGGTACCTCAGAAATCGTAAGCTGCTATGAAACGGTAGCAATTCATGTGATAGTGCAAATGATCATGTTCGCACAGCCATGCTTGAATCAATCCTTGAATGTATTCGGCATTCATCGCCTTGTTCCTTTTGCGGATACATTCAGCAGCAAGGTCGGCGTTTACCGGAAGGGTACTATTTCCCCTGATTACACCAAGGATGATTTCTTCACCATCGGATACAACCGTCTTGGTGAAGCCCAAGGCCTTGCACAGGCACTTTAGTTCATCATTGTAACTTTCAATAATCTGCTGAAGTTCTTTGTAGAATTCTTCGATTTCAATGATGTAAAAGTTGTGCCCATCAACATACATACATTTCTTGATAGCGGCAGGCAAGTTCTTCTTGTCAACATTTTCAAGCTTGCTAAGATAATCAAATGGATTATCGGTTATCCGTTCCAATAAGCCCATAAAATCATGGAATACGGGCGTATTGGACATAAGCTTGTATGTGTTGCCGGTTTTCCTCTGCAAGAACAATGTCAAGGCGTGTGACGACATGGCGCCTCCGTTAAATCACGTCGCAAAGCATGCTGCGGGCGATTTCGAGCGCAGCCGCCTGATGTTCGTTGTTGAACGATGCGGCAGTGGCCTTCTCGGCAACCTGGATGATTGCGTTCGGGAACCACGCACGCTGCATCGTGAATGCAGAAGCGTCACAGATGTCGGTACAGGTACCGGTGTTAAGGATAGTGATGTTCCAGTCGGCAACAAGGGCGGCAACGGCATCCTGGTCGGTGGAGTCGAGGTCGAACAATGCCTTTGGCCAGTTGATGTAGCCGAAGTTGTGCTTGTCGATAATCTTGGCACCCTTTTCATCAAGTGCCTTCTGAATATCTTCCTGAATCTGCCAGCCATGTGTACCGTGGACACAGTGGATCGGGAGGCGCTGGCCTTCGATGGATTTCTTGTAAGTGTCCTCGAAGTGGGTGTCACGGGTAGCAACTACCTTTCCGTCCCATTCGCGAATCATCTTCACGATTTCAGGAATGATTGCCTTTGCTGCCGGATTTTCGAGAACGCCATCAATGAAGTCATTCTGCATATCGACTACTACGAGTATTTTTTCTGTTCTTTTCATGGTTGTTTCCTTTTATTGAATTTCAGCTTCAGGTGGTTCAAGGGTCTGGCCTTTTGAATATGCTTCGAGCATGTTGGATATTAGGTGGTCGAGCGATGCAATCTCGGACATCATCTCGTCAGAAAGTTCCAGCTTCCCCATCATGCTCAATGTGCGGATATCGGCAAGGTGGTGTATCAAATTGGTCATATGCTCCCGCTGACCAGAACGACGCTCCGGCGCCTCTATTTTAATGCCTTCCTTGATTTTTTCAATAGTTTCATCACACGATGCGATGGCCTGTTGAATTTTTTCCATAAGGTCATTTACTGTAATGCACAAGTATCTTTCGCTATCCTGATATGGATGACGGCATAAGAACAGTGCGCATACCGGGTCAGGTTCAAACACAAGAACTGCCTTGTTTTCATCCCCGACAATGACAATGCCTTGAATATACCTGCTGTTCTCATTGTTCGGCATAACTTTGAATGAATCAAAAACGAGCAAGTCATTTAACACCAGTGTGCGTAGTTCATTCATGTCCTGGGTTTTATCGGGATTCGCTACGGCAGCGTTTATCTTTTCATTTAACGTTTCTCTGGTAAGCTTGGCCAGTTTAGCCTTTGTATCGTTTAGGCTGTTGATCCATCGATAACTTTTGTCTCTGCTTAGGCGAAATTCCATTGGTTGACTATTCCTTTGGGTAGATGAAATCCTTTCCACAAATGTAGCATATTTATCCGGATGTGGCAATCGCATGGAATTGCGCTTTTGTAAAAATAAGGTTACATATTACGATATTGCTATAATTGCCAAATTTGATCGTTTTTGCTACATTTCTGGGCATGACAAGCTTTACTAAGTCCCCTTTCCCTTATGCCGGCTGTAAATACAATTTGCTGGATGAACTTGACAATATTATCCCTCCCGGTGAAACGCTGGTTGACATGTTCGGCGGTTCCGGCGTAGTTGCAGTAAACCTGGCGCATAAGTACCGTAGGGTGGTGTACAATGACATCATGTCGCCGCTCGTGTACATGCACCGCAACATGTGCAATGACGAGCTAGATGCCATATTACAGAAGGCCAAGGATCTTTCTTCCAAGATTCCGGAAAGGTATGCTGAGCTGAGGACTGAATACAACAACTTGGCAAATTTGATGTCGCAGGCACAGGTTAGGGATGGGGAATCGGAACTTGGATACCGGTTCTTTGGACTCATGCTGTCTTGCACGAACAACCTTGTCAGATTCAATAAGAAGGGCGGGTTCAACCAGACGTGCGGCAAGCGTCAGCTTACCGACCCTAAGATTACCGAGATTACCGCCTGGAAACAGAAGCTTACCGACCTTAGAAATAGCGGGACGCTTTCGTTCATGTTCCAGAACCTTTCCTATGAACAATATTCTAACATGGCGCCGGGAACCGTAGTGTATGCGGATCCGCCATATTCCAATACGGAAGCCGGATATAACGGCGGATGGAGTGTTGACGATGATGTTAGGCTGGCCCGGTTCATTGTGGAGCATAAAGATTACAAGTGGGTCGTGAGCAGCTGTGCAAAGGATGAGAAGACTACTCGTCTTGTTGAACTTCTCCGCGACAGCGGACTCTTCAGCGAACGTCATATCGACTATACTTACAAGGCGTCGAAGAAGACGAAGGAATCCAAGACCGAAGAAATCATCATGGTAATCAAGTAATGAAGATAGCCGGTTGCCGGAGCAGCCGGCTTTTGCTACATTCGCGGTATGAAACGAAATCATAAAAAGAAGCTATGGGGACGGATTCGACAGGGGAAGGAACTCCTGAAGAATTTCATCGACATTGATGACGTAATTTCCCCAGAAGGCCGTAGGCCGTTTGTGGACGTGAACGATATCGATGTATCGGTACGTTTTACTCCTCCGCATCCGGATATCCCGGATAGGGAGCGCCCTACATGGGATGATACTATCAAGATTGGAAATGCCAAATGGTCGATGGCTGACCTTGATTTTGTAGATTGCGAAGATATTGACTACTGTGATGACGGCATTAAATTTTACCGTGGGTCTTATTACTATACAGCGGCTGCTGCCAAGCGTGTTGTAGACCAGCTTGACGGGTGGCATATTCCAACTGTCAGAGAATGGCTTGATGCAAAGGCAGATTCGTATTTCAGTCAAAAAGAATTTCGCAATGTGCCGTTTGATGGCGTCGATAGGCAAACTGAAGCCTGGCATGTCCGACAGCTCTCGATGCTATTGGGTATTTTACCTCTTGGACAATTTGATTCCATGTTCCCGCATGCCAATGATCCGTTGGAATTTGGCGAACATGCTTATTTCCATGCAGCCAATAACGGCATGATAATGTTTTCCAGCTCGCTCAGTGTCATGAGTTCATGGGCGGAGAGTGGCTTTATTCCCAACGGGAAGTATATGCCCATCCGGCTCGTAAGGGATGCGGATAAGGATTGACAGTTTAACCTTTAATGAATATATTTACAGCATGAGTAAAATTCTACAGATTTCAGACATTCACATCAACGGCGAATATGATGGCCAGTTTGATGTCAAGAAGCACTTCAAGCAAATCCTTGACGATGCGGTGTTGACCGAATTTGACGCGGTTGTCCTTACCGGCGACATCGTTGACAATGGCACGGTGGAGGAATATACCGAGGTTTTCCGCCAGATTGAACAGACATTTGGCGAAGAAATACCTATCCTTGCAATTCCGGGCAACCACGATAACCGTCAGAACTTTGACTTTGCCTATATTGATTACATTAGCAGGTTGCACAATTTTAAGCCCGGCGTCAGTCTAAGACGCATTGGCGGGACATTTGAAGAACCTGGCAAGTGCGTGGTCATCTTGACCCTTAACGAAGACCACCACTTCATCGGTAACCACAAGCTCATTGGTATGGACAATGCACACAAGGACTTGCCCCATGAGGGGCTCGAAGCCCTTATGATGGACGATGACTGGTTTAACCGCGACAAATATTCATATTACTTGTTTGTCCACATGCCGCTTATCAAGCCGTTCCATCGGTTCATGAACGTCGATGAACATTCCATTCGTGAGGATGCCGCAAAAACGTTCTTGCTTGCCACAGCTCCGTACAATTTCCGAGGGATTTTCTGTGGCCACTATCACTGTGCCAGCATGGATTCATATGCCGACTTGGTTCAGTACACCGCGCCGGCATCGCAGTGCCAGCTCGACCGGTTCTCCAAGGACTGCACCCCAAGCGGAAATTATCCGGGCTATGCCATTATCAACCTTGATGCGAGAGAAGCCAATATGGTGAAGGTTAAATACATAACTGATGACGCCAAACCGGAGGATGAAAATGGCAAGTAAGTACCGTATCGTCAAGCATGAAGAGTTTGGTTACAATAACAAGCTTATCGTGCGATATGAGCCCCAGCATAAATGGCTTGGCCTGTTCTGGTGCGGGTATTATGATAGTGACTGCGATAGTAGCTGGTCCCGTACATTCCCGACATTGCAAGAAGCTGAAAATTTCCTTGCGGAAGTTGACCGGATGGGTGGCTCTACGGCGTCCTCCACGGTTGTTGCAGAGTATAAATGAATGGAGCAGCTAACCATGAAAGAACCACCGTTTATTCCACAGGTATTCTACGTCATTGTTCAGGAAAAGACAGACGGGACGAGCACGTTTATCAAGGAAATCTGGACACGTTCCAAGGACGATAGTGGTAAGGTTGCAGTCGGGCGCCCACATGAAATTTCACTCACCGATGAACTACGGCTTGCAAAGAAGTATGATCGTCTGGATGATGCCCTGGTTGTGATCTATGCCCTAACTATGGCATTTCAGTATCATCCAGGCGTGTACAAATTCCATGTGTATCAATTTGAGGAAACTCTTAAACATGTCGATTCCATCCCCTAGCCTTAATGAAGAACTTGCAAGGTGGCACCGGTTTAGCAAAGGTGCCGTCGGCAGCAAAGCTGTTTTGCTTGTCGTGTTCTTGACTACAACTCCAATCGAGTTGCGGGAACAGATTCAAGCTGCAATAATGAACGAAAAGGAAACATATGAAGAAGAAATACATTAAGCCGCAAATGGAAGTCGTTGAAATGCAAGCCGAAACGACATTGCTTGCCGGTTCTGGTTCTGAGCCGGGTAATCCATATTGGGATCCTCCTGAAGATAAGGAAGGATGTGATACCCCGTGGTGGTGCCCGTAACAACAATATTGGTGTCATGAAAAGGAAACTGTGACGATGCGTTGCAGTTTTCTTTATTTATTGCTATATTTTGGACATGGAACTTATAAGAGACAATTACGAAAAAATCAAGACCTGGATTGAGTCCCAGGAACTTAAACCGTACGAAGCTTTCCATGTGATGTGGATGAAGCGCCGCAAGGACGGCGTGACCGATAAAGGCGCCAGTGTCGGAAAGCACTGGTTCATTCACAATGTGGCTGAGCTTGACAAGATTAAGCCCAGTATGCTTGAACACGTCGAACGCGGTGGACGTATAGTCATCGGAATCAACAAAAAGGATGTACGTCGTGCCAATGCGGAACTTGGCCATACGCTGGATCTCTGTGCACTCGATGGGCAATTCCCGTTTGCAAGTGCCGAATACCCGTCCGTATTCGACAAGTGCAGACCCAGTGGACGTGGCATGCACTTCATCGACGTTGACCGTGGCGAGAATGACACCGATGAAACGATGCTTGCAAGAATTGAAAACTACCGACAGTGTCTGATGAATGAATGCAAGCCATTTGGCGAAGACAAGGTTTCCCTTGTTCTCAAGAGCAAGACTGGCTATCATGTCATTTTCAAACGTTGTGACTACCGCCCGTTGAGGGACAAGTACACTACCGATGATATCAAATCTGATGAAAACACCTGCATTTACATCATGGCATAAGGGGTATTTATGAACGTAATCGTAGTAATTGCAGTTATTGTCATAACGTTGGCCGTTGTCTTCTGGTTTACCGGTAAGCTTTGCAGACACACGTATGAAATCATCGACAAGCAGGATCAGGGGTTTGGTCCAGAGGACAAGTGGCCCTCGGAGCGTACCTATGTGGTCCAGTGTACCAAGTGCGGCAAAATCTGCACGAAGAAGGTGAAGCTCAGATAAATGAGATACATCCACCTTGTTGCGTACGGACTTGTGGTTGGAAACTTCCTAAATAAGACGTTTAGGAAGCTTTCTGCTCAATATTTGGGAAAGGAAGAAAAAGTTCTTTTTCTCCATTTTCAAAACGCTGACCCGGTTGACCATGATGACGTTATCCTTACCCTCTATATAGGGAACAACCTTACGTCGGGTGACTTTCAGCAGTTTATCGACGAGATAAAGCCATGTGTCATGGCGACCGATTGGCGTCTGGTCGAAATAGACATACGGAAAATGGCCCCGGTAAGCCGTTGGGGTGACGACATGTACGGGCTTGAAAAATGCCTCCGTGGTCCATCCGATGTTGAACGTTTTAGAAATGCCTACTATGGAATGATGAGGCCTTGATGAAAATAGGAACACTGTGTAAAATAATTTACGGATGCATTGCCGGACGATTCATTCAAAAGGTCGTATCGCTCCTGACAAGCAATAATGCATCTCTTCATGGGGGTGAAGGATTTCAGAAGGATGACGAAATTGTTGGGTTGTTTGCCATTTTTAGCAATCCGGTTTCATCAATCAGCCCTATCAGATATCTTCTTATTGGAACGACTGAGTATAGCAAGATAATCTACCGGGATGCTTCAGTAATATATGACATTTTGGCCGATGCTACGGTGTTAAATGGTTATTCATTCGACCATATTGTCACCATTTCGCAAAATGCATTCCCGCTCGATTATACCTGTCTTTCCAATAAGCCAGCTTCCCAGCTTATTTATCCCAGTACACAAAAGGCCCTATTCAGGGCATTTAAGGAACTTACCGCATGACCGTTAGACGTTTGTCGCTGGTGTTATATTCAGCTATAGTTGCATCATACTTGATGAAGATATTCCAAAAGTTCAAGGTGTCCTTTAGAGGGCATCAGATGAAAACATATGAGTGCCAGCCTCCATATACGGCAATTCATTTCGTCAAAACATGGCATAATGGTACCGGAAACAGTCGATGCTGTTCCAAGACCTTGGTGCTTGGGCCCGAGCTTAGGACTCTCGAATCGAAAACCAAGCTATATCAATTTTGTGAAAAGCTGAACTGCAAATGTGGCTATTGTTTTAGCCATGTCGCTACGCTCACTTATGTAATAACCAGTGATGGCGAGCCCGTGGTTGGAAATACGTCATCGGTGAGCGACATTCTGGACAGTACGGATATAATGCATATCATGGGATTGTTTTATGAACTTCTGGCCATGGAGAAATGATGAAATATATTAACATTTCGCTGGTATCCATGATAATTACCGCATTCGTCATGAAGGTGGTCAAGCTGTTCCGTGGAAAGACCAAGAACATGACTGCACCCAACGGGCTCACCCCGACAGAATGGGAAGTCGCAATGGCGAATGCCAAGATATACAGGGACACGGTTATTGTGCTGCATTTCGTGAATTCGGGTGGATCCACACTTGACTGGACTACCGGTTATAGCATCGGGACGACTGCCAACCTGAATTTCATGCACTGGTGCTGGTGTAACCTAGTGGCGGAAAATGGATACCGGTTAAGCCGCATAAGCCTAGAAGTGGTGCGCAATGCCTCTATCGGGAAGCTTAATCCCCAGTGGCCATTATCTACAAAGGCGTGGTCCGAAATGGTGAACGTGTACAATGCCCTGTACCACCAGGCGGAATTGCGAGAACGAAAATAAAAAGCCCGCATGCGCGGGGCTTTCTGTTATGGATTGCAGTTGTCTTCCAGGAAGACTGACAGGCGTCCTCGCCGGTCGGAGCCGGAATACAGAAGCACCTGGAGTATATCGTCCATTTCCTTGTCGACCAGCTCCCCGATGCAGCACTTGCCATCGACGATTGAAGACCGGTCCATGATAATCAATGTGATACTCGTGTTCCACGGTTCCTTGCTATTGTCCACATACATCAGAGGTTCCGCCTTTATTAGCGAATTCAGGCAGATGCATTCGTACCTGGTCGCTGCCACCTGGTTCCCGTTCACCCAGTCGAATATATTGAGGTCTGCGGTCACGTACCCGGCTAGATTCATTGCGCTGTACACGGCGCCTTCATCATTTCGAACGAGTATTCTTAATGCCGGATAGGTTTTCCCACAATATTCCGCATCTGTATGCTCGGCATAAAATGCCGACAGATGGTCATTTACGGTTTCCCAGTCAGTCCGGCGCGAGTGGAATTTCAGGCTCCATCTTGTCCGCCTGATAGCGTCCGGAATCTTGTCGATGGCGCCTGCCCAGAATGGGACTGGTGCAGGTGATTCTTCCTTGGGTGATTCTATTACGCTTTGAAAAATCGTTCCTTCGTAGCGGCGCTCGAATTCATATTCGCCAATCCTTGTACGTTCAGCGGCAGCCCACTCGGCATCATGTTGTGTATCGGTATCCCATCGATTTTCACTGGTGTAGAAATATTTCTCGTTGTTCTTCCAGAACATAAGGTTGAACGGGGTCTGGTTGCCGAACTTGTGCGAATTGCCGGTAATCAGATGTACGGATTTTGTGGACATGATAGTGGGGATGATCGTCTGTGCGCAGTGCATAGCATATCGGTCTGTCAGGAACCCGAAGTCGTCAAGCATTAGGTAGTTTGGCGACAGTGCCCGCCCATTCCCTTCGGTCACCGCCAGTGCCATGATACGGCTACGGTTGCGTACTTCAACGTTCGTGTTGCACCATGTCCTGACACCCGGCTGCATCCAGTATGGGAGGTTGATGTACATTTCACGGAACTTGGCCATTTCTTCTTTGCACCTGTCATTTTTTGTATTCATGTAGAGGATGAGTATCGGCTCGTCCGAAAAAATCATCTTCCACATGAAATACGCCATGCAGGTATATGTGAACCCGGACTGTATGTACCAGTCGCCCTTGATGAAACGGTGGGTGTCAAGTTCCTGGAGCAGCTGTACCTGCCTGGGCCTAAGTGGAAATAATTGCTGTCCGTTATCCCTGGTGTTGATGTAGCAGTAATTGCGAAGGAAGTATTCCGCATCCTCCTTGCATTTTTGTAATTCATCGCGCTGCCATTCGAGCAGTTCGATTTCTTCCTTTGCTGAACGCAAGTTGTAAATTCCACGATATGCCATAATTAGGCTCCTCTATGTTTCTGATGGAAAAACTAGTGCAAATCGCATCAAGTTTTCAAAAAATCGAATTAAGTTTTATAAAAGTCGAAGTGATTTTTGGCCCCAGTTGCCATTTTGTGGGCGGAATACTACATTTTGGGCATGGAAACAGTAAACCCGATAGTATTTAACTGCAATGACCTGGTGAATAAGCGCATCGCCAAGACCGTCGGCACGGGCGTATATGCCGAAGCCATGCGCGAATTTCTGACGGACAGGGAACAGCTCCAGAGGAAGATTCGCCTCAAGATCTTGCCGTTCACCGTCCATGAATATGAAAAGACCCATGCAAAGGTGGACTTGTTTGCGCCGTTTGGCAAAAACATCAACGAGTACCTGTGCGATTCGTTTGTCTTCCCGAAACAGGGCTGCCGCATGCTCAAGCTGTCCTGCAGGGCGACCGGGTTCTTGCTTTCCCTGGGTTCCCCCACCAAGGAACTTCGGATGGAATACCGCAAGCACCTGACCGAACTTGCCAAGGCGAGCCCCGTAGAAACCGTGCAGCCAGGCATCACCGGATCGTTCTACGAGGAACTTATTGAACTCCCGCTAAACGGGCATTTCGAGTATATCTACCTTATTGCGTCCGAGGAAATGTGCTATGTAATCCATCGTCGCGGCATCGCCCAGGGAGAGAATGAATTCTTCAACGTCCCAATCGGCGAACTGGTGCGCGACCAGGACATGAAAGGCGCCGACACCGTATATGACAGCGAGTACGACAATGCTGAAACTGGACAGTTGTTCGATGCAGAAGGTCTTCTTGCAAACCTGTGGATTGCCGAGGAAACCCGTACGTGCCAGGTCATTTCCGAACCGCAGACATCCAAGACTGAAACCGACCGTAACTGCATCTGTGCCGGCAAGAAGCCCCTGAAGCATTCAGTCGCTTACCGTTATGTTCACATCACGGATGAAAACTGGAACAAGTATTCACCGGCGCTTACCAGCACCCGCGAATACAGCAACTTCAATGTCCCGTGCTGGCTCGTTCGTGCGCACTATGCGCGTATGCACGGCAAGACCGTACTCGTCAAGGCCCACTTCGCCTACAGGCGCAAGGGAGCCGTCAACGAAACCCAGGTAACCGACTACATCGTCTAGGAAAGAAGTAGTTGCCGGTGGGTAGTTCATTTGCTACATTTGCAGTACAAACGAGGAAACACGATGTCAGACTTAATCAAGAAAGCAAAAGAACTGTCCGCAGCTGACAAGTTCCTTTACATCATCGACACCATTGCTGAAGTGGACGATGCCCAACTCGCGAGGGAACTCGGACACCACAACTTCTACCTGTTCCATACATATTACTATGAACAGTGCAAGCAGTTGATGGTGATTGCAACACGCGACATCCCGGAAGAATTGCGCGGCAAGTGCGCCTTCATCATCAACAACATCAAGATGATGTCTACTGAACGGTTGATACAGCTCGCAACAGGCGCAATTGACCCTACGGTGGAAGTCGAGGTCGAAGGCGATGTTCCGGGCGAAACCGAGACCGTCACCCAGTCCGTCCAAATCCAGGAAATGATGAAGTGCCGGAAACTCATGAAGGATCTTCTCTACACCATCCGCGACACCCGCAAGCTCGGTATCGAAGTGGACGTACTCGAAGGAATTGACAACCCGTCCCTGCTGGACATTTACCGCATGTCCGGGACATGCAACAATTAAACAAAAAGGAAACAAACCAAATGCAATATCTCAAAATCACGCTCATTTCCCTCTTCGCAATCGCCGCAGTCATCGGTCTGTGCGTTGTCGGATGCTTCTCCTACCGCAATACGGCAATTTCCATGGAGGAACAGGTGAACACCGCCTTCTCCGACATCGATGTCTACCAGAAGCGCCGCGTGGATCTCCTCTACAATCTTGCCGATGCCGTGAAGAGCTACAACAAGCATGAAAGTGAAGTCATCGTGGAACTTGCCAAGGCCCGTGGCCCGAAGGAAAATTCCAGCCAGCAGGTCAACGCAAGCGCCTACATCCAGGCTGTCGCTGAACGATACCCGGAACTCAAGGCTAACCAGAATTACCGCCAGTATATGACTGAATTGGCAATGACTGAAAACAAAATTGCCGCAGTCCGTGAAAATTACAACCAGAGCGTCAAGGAATACAAGCGTTATGTCCGTTCCTTCCCAGCATCGTTGTTCCTTTCGATTACGGGATATGAATTCCAGAACTTTGAATACTTGAAGTATAACGCACCGGCAGACGCGCCGAGAAACCTTCTTTAATCAAGCGGCAAAATGAGCAATATTGAAGTCACACCTCGCGAAGTCATCTTCTCAATTGGTCTTATCTGCATTGCCTTGATACTCGGTATCAAGATTGCTGACAAGATTGACGACTACATGGTTGACCAGAATGCAGTGTACACCAAGGCTGTGCAGATTAACAACGATTCCCTGCAATTTGCCTATGCGTTCGCGACAAACTATGGCCCCACGTTCGCTTATGGCACATTGAAGGCTGTCGGCGAAGCTTCTGATGGCAAGGTCAGTGGCTTCATGTCCATTCGTCGCGAGCTTGAAGAATACACCAAGCATTACCGCACTGTATGTGAAGGCGAAGGGAAGGACCGTCACTGTCATGAGGAATCCTACTGGTCCTGGGACCACGAGAGGACCGACATGTTCAGTGTCGAGAAGGTCAACTTCATTGGCAAGAATTTTTGGTTCAGTGAATTCCCGTATCGCGACTATCGCCATTACAAGACGGTGTCCTGCGGGTACCATTTGCGCCATGTGTACTACACGCTTCCATTGTCGGTGTCGGGGACACTGTTTGCCACCATCGACAACCATCGCATGAACAAGCCACAGTTCAAGGCCGGTGTGACTATCGACAATGCTCGCGATGCCTATGTCAGTACGCATCATAGGTTGTATTTCTGGATTACGTACATTTCTATCCTCGTTATCATTATCATCACCTTCGTGTCCTTTGAGAACGATTGGCTCGAAGACAGGAGATACTAATATGGACATCGGTTCTAACGGATCTTACCCATCCAATGCATTGAGTAACTTTGCTGCGCACGAATTTTTTATTGACGGGGTGCGCTGTGCTTCTATGGAGGGATTCCTCCAATCGCTCAAATTCTCAAACCCGGAGATGCAGGAACATATCTGTACCCTCATTGGCTTCGGCGCAAAGAAGGCCGGACAGGATAAGGACTGGAAGAAACACCAGATTCTTTATTGGCGTGGCCAGAAAATTCCTCGCCGTTCCCAGGCGTACCAGGACCTGCTTGACCGCGCATATCTTGAACTCTTCAAGAATGAAGGGTTCCGCAATGCCCTACGTGCAGCAGGCAATGCGACTTTCACCCACAGCTGCGGAAAACGGAAAGAAGGCGAAACCGTCCTTACCATCCGCGAATTCTGCCACCGCCTCAACTGGCTCAGGGACATGCTTCCCTCGAAGGCGGCATCATTTGTATAAGGAAAACCACCATGACACAAGAACAACATGCTATTGCATTGGCCCTCTATCAGCTCCAGGGCATGACTGATTGGCTTAAATTTCTTAAACGGCAACTTGAAGATATTGTCCATATGCCAATGGAGAAGCAACTTTCGGAATTTCGTAACCTGATGCTTACCCATTATCACGACTATGGAATGATTGAACGGCTTGAGCACCAGATTAATGACTGCGAAGTTGCATGCCAGTTTGAAACTGTTACCAAGCTGGTTGACGAGTTGAAGGCCGAATGGGCGGACCCTGAACTTGAGGTCAACAACGATACCATCATTCCGGTCAGCATATACAAAGGCGATACATTGATTGGTGTCGCCCGCAATACAGAAGCGCTTGTAAATGTCCGCGACCAAATCAAGGAAAAGCATCTTTCCGGGTATTACCTGATGTACGAAGGCGACAAGTACAAGTTTGATGAAAATGGTGTCCTCGAAGAACCGACTCGCGGCTACCTGGCTAACACAACGACACTGGAACTCCTGAAAAAACTTGCAAAGCAGGACCAAGATGAGAGTAATGACTAAAATCTCATTAGGCGGATCGGCAATTACGCTCGGCCTTATCGTCGGGATTGCGATTGGTTGCTTCATGTTTAACACAGATCCGACCACCGCCAAGAATGCATGGCGCATCTGTAGCTCATTTTCCGGCACATGCGCCATATACCCGTTTGCCGAATGGAAACGTGAAGGAAAGGTATTCTACCATCGAAAGGATCCAACCAGGTATCTGCATACGAGCGACTGGTTTTACAAGATTACTGAGGTAAGAATTGATGCCGAGGGGAAACTCGTGGACTAGAGGAACAGATGGCTCACATTGACATTATATTTTTTGGTACAATCGCTGTCTGGATTGTCTATTCAACCGCGATAATGACATTTGCATCATTGTTCGGTCTGGAACAGGCTGAAAACTTGCTGCTGATTGGTGAAATGTCGTTCATAGGAATCTTGCTCTCCGTTCTAGGTGCCGGCAAGGTATCCAAGAGATTTAACAAATGGCTAAAGGAATAATTATGCAGACCCAGGAAAGAAAATCGGACCTGCTTAAATATATCAAGACGGAGCTTGCCAGTTTCGGTGAGATTCAGAAAAAGCAACACGTGCTGTGGGACAAGCGGGCTGAACGTGTACACAACCTTAAGCACGCCATCATGTGTCTAACGCATGGCGATGAAAAGGTGAAGGAAATAGATAGCTGGGTAGGCCAGAAAATCCTGCGGTATGACAGGGACTGCCTTGAAATCGTCCAGGTTGAACGAATCCAGTTTGAAAAATGGAAGATCAAATTCATCGGCAAGGGAATTCGCCTTTATAAGAGCGGGCAATCCTGCCAATGCTATGGAATGGACGTGCACTACGAAGATTTTGCCAGCCCATATGCCGGGGACCGCAAGGAGGATGCCGTAAAACTGGCCACCGACATGGCAATCAACCAGATTGTCCGTGGCCTGGAAGCCAAGCGGGATGCCGACATTGCAGAATACCGTGAAAAGGTAATGCAGGAATATGGGAGCATTATCGAACAGATAACGAACCATGGAACCGACCCTGACGAATATAAGAAGGATGAGGACAAACAGTCGTTATGCTTTATGAACCCCCTCGACCAGCTGTATGAAGAAACCGGCATCAGGATGCGTGATCTTGTACGGTGGTTCGGTTCCAACGAGGACAAGATTGAAATGTGTGCCAACGACGAGGAACCGGTCGATGTCTGTGATGATTGTGTAGTAGAACCCGCTTAATAGCAGTATCTTTTACAGTACCTCAAGGCCCTGTTGCCAATGCAGCAGGGCTTTGCTATATTTTGAGCATGAAACTAAATCAAGTATTGGAATTGCAGCTCACCCAGGAAGAAAAGGACATGATGGCGGAACTTCTCCGTTCCGACAACGCCCCGAAAATCCTGTACACCATGATGCGCATCTTTGCCGCGCAATCCGACGACAACGTGAAGTTCATCCTGAACACCATCACGGAAATTGCAAACACGACAATCGACCGGGCTAACGCGGCTGTCCTTAAGAAGGAAAAGGTCATCGAAACCCTGAATGTCATGCTTCCGCCCAACCTGAAGAAATACCCGTTCGGCAATGCCGGCGTTCTCACCTATGTCCTCGCGCAGTGCAACTTCAAGGAACTTTATGACCCGGAAAACGCCTCGCGTTCCCTGGCAAGCCGCTACATGATCGGTAGCCCGGCAGGCCGCATCATAATCCCGCAGTTCAAGGAATTCATCGACAGGGGTGAAGACCTCTGGAACGATGACGCATGGCTCTGTATCGAACTGCTCGGCTATGACGACGAATGCCGCGACATGGTCCGCTGGTGCCTCGACAACCGCGAGAAATGGGACGATGTCGCAAGCTACACGGCTGTTAAAATGAATATCGACACGAAGAATGCCCGCAAGAAGACAGAGGAAACACATGCCTAACTACAAGGGATATACACCAAACAAGCGTACACAGGAATACTGCGAACAGGCTGCACGCACCTGCAAGAGCATCGGAGAATTCTGGTCGAAACACCGCAGCGCGGCCACCAAGGCCCACTTGGAAGGATGGATCGACTCTTACACATGGCTCGAACGTGGAAGGGCCAAACGCTATTCCCTTGACGAGGACGAATGCCGGCGCATCGCCAGCCAGTACAGGACAAACAAGGACTTCCGCACACACGAGCCATCGGCATATGTAATCTCGTGCAAGAACGGCTGGCTCGAAAGTTTCACCTGGCTCAAGAGGGAAATGGATACCAAGCATTTTCACACTTATGAAGAAATTGCCAAGATTTCCAAGAAGTTCAAGACAATGAAGGATTTTCGCGAAAAGTGCCCCAACGAATGCCATTATGCCTGGGAACACGGCTGGCTCAAAAGTTTCACCTGGCTCAAGAGGGCCAGAATCAGAAGTGTTAAATAATACAGAGGATACAAAAATGGAACGTAAGGAAATTTTCAACAAGGTGGTCGAGTGCATCGCCCGCATCAAGGACATCCCGGAAACGAGCGAATTGCTCCAAGACGAGAACGCCGAGTTCGGCCCCGATCTCCATATCTGGAGTGGAGCAGGCATGGAGCTCATAACTACACTCGAACATGAACTTGACATCAGGATTCCCGATCCGCATCCCATGTATCACCGTACGATTGGCGAATTCGTGGATTTGATTGCCGAGGGCAAACCAATCAATACTCCCCACCAGGAACCGGCCAAGGCGAACGAAGGCGATTCAATGGACTTCCCGTTCGATGTCAAAAGGCTCCGGAGGAACCGGTGCAAGGACAAGTCCTTCTATGTCGTCAAGTTTGAAATCGACCAGAGGGATGCTGACTACATCACCGTATCGACTTCCCCGATTGATGGCTTCCCCTCCAAGAAAACACTTGCAAAGCTGTGCGTCATGGCCCACTACCGCGACCTCGAACGCTACGATGGCGCCTGGTGGGGCATGGGTGGTATCAGAGAAGCCCTGGAATCATATATCGACGGCAGCTTCTATGACGCCTGCAACCGCTTCAAGATTGAGGGCATCTCAATCTGGGGCTACGATGCAAACACCAAGTCCTTCTACGACATGGACTTGCCGGAACCCAGCCAGCTAGGAATGTCACTGGACGAGGCCTATGAATCCCTCTTTAGCTGCGAAGAATAACGCGAACCTCTGGTATGCCGTCTTCGACGACCCCCGTGGCAAGCAGTATGCCGAGGACGACTGCAGGCGCACCGTCTACTTCGAGTTCGACGGTGCCCACAGGCTCCTCGATTCCGCAAGGGAAGCCCTCAGGAAACGGTATCCTGAGATCGCCGACACTGCACACATGGTAGCCGTGGCCGCATGGGGCCACGGCATACACAACATCCCAAACCCTTACAGGTAGCAAAATGTTTCAAGGCCTAGACGAACAAATCAATGCAATGGAAAACCTCCTTAAGCTTAACCGAGTGCCAGTCAAGTATGTCCACGATGAGCACAAGTTTGTCGTGGAAGGTACCGACTATGCGATTACCCTCCGTACACAGGAAACCCCGATGCGGGCCTGGATTTCAAAGGGCGACCTCCCGGTCGCAGTCGACATCCTCTACTCCGGGAACCCGACATCCGCATGTATCGAAATGGGAAACATCTACCGCCGCGAGTTCCGTGACCGGCTGGCACAGGTGCCGGGCCGCTTCACCTGCATGAAGCCCGCATCGAACGATGACCTCAATCGGCTCCTCAGGACCGGGTGCCCGTGGAAGTCCCATGACCAGGGCCGCTGCGTCGTGCTCAGCCTTGTCTCCTCGGCAGGCCTCGATTTCAACTACGAGGACGGAAATTCCGCGTTCCACCCGGACGGGTGCTCCGGCCTCCTCCTCGCAGATGACGAGGCCGTGTTCGGCATCCGCTGCAACCACCTCATCTGGATGACAGGAAACCATGACTCCTTCGGCCCCTCCGTGCTCTTCGTCGGAAACCACAAGGGATCGCTCTCCATGTCAGTCATGTTCGACAGCGCGTTCATCCGATAAAAGGCACAAGTAATGAAAAGGCGCCATTGGGCGCCTTTTTCTATAAACTGTCTCCAGAATCCAGCACAACAGGAAACCCCATGTCCCGCTTTCTCGAATACCTCGACTCATGCCCGCCGTCAACCATGAGGGACGCCCTCCGCGCAGCCTACGAGGCCATAGACGACTCCTTCTCGGTCGACTCCGACGCAGTCGAAGACCTCGCAAGGGACATCATCAAGTCCTACATATCGGACATCTCCAACGACTGGTTGGGCGCAGTGTCCCAGATGCGCATGTACCACAAGTACATCGCCAACGCATATGCCGAATACCAGGGACACCCGATCCAGTTCAGGCTGATGGTGGACCCCTTCACATCCGTGTCAAGGTATGCGGGCGGCGTGAACAGGGCAGGCACCGCCATGGAAATCCTTACCTTCGGCAACCCCCAGAAACTTACCGACATCATGGTCGACGTATGCCAGGGGAAGGAACCGGAGAAAATCCCCGTCATGGTCCATCTCCAGAACTTCCTCTCCAACGGCTCCGGATGGCGGATCCTCACACACGAGCTCACCCACATGGCCCAGAAGGCCACACGGGGCCTCGGTTCCTATGACCACTCCGTCCAGTGGATAGAACGAAAGGAGGAACAGGAGGCCCTCCTCGCCGACATAAGGCACTTTGTCAAGTTCGGCGTATCCTGCAACTCGTCCCTTGAACAAATAATGCAAAAGGTGGACAGGAAGCTCGACTCCGCAAGGAAGCACTCCGATGGCCATGACGTGGAAGGACTCACCGACTATGTCCACAATTACGCCTCCGACCTCTACGCCAAGCTCACGGCCCCGTTCACCGACGAAACATTCGACAGGGCTGTCGCCAGGATGAACACCATGCACACCATGTCCGAGGTCGGCGACATATTCTACAGGGACGACCCCGAAGGCCTCCGCAGGGCCACCGCCGAGGGAATCGTCGAGGACATTGCAAAGGCAATCCCCCTCTCCAGTGAAAACAGGGAACGCGCAAGGGAATATGCAAAAAGGAAGGCCGACCAGTTCGTGGCCGGACGGTTCCCCAGCTGACCTATGTAAACTTCTATTTACAACCAAGGGCGCCTTTCCCGGCGCCTTTTTGCTATATTTCTCACATGGAAAAGAATACTGAATGGTACAGGAAACTGGCTGACAAGCTCGACGCCGACATCAAGAAGGCAGAAGCCTCCCTCAGCAGACTGAAACAGCGCCGCATGAAGACACTCCAGACCCTGGCCTCGCTGGCCGCAAAGGACTGCGCTGAATCAGGAAGGAAATTCCTGGGAGAGTGGGCCGTAGGCACCGGAACCGGAGGGGAAGCTTCCATATGGGACATCCTCATAAACCCCATCGACTTCGAAATAAAGGAAGGATGGGGCGTGACGGTATGGGCAAGAGGCACCATCCTGTGGCGAAGGAAGAAATGGAAGGAAGACACCTGGAAAGTAATCGAAGGCGTAGTCGAGGACGGAAAAAGAGTCGCCACCATCCAGGTATTCGAAGGAGTAACCCAGCTATACCAGTTCCGGAAGGCCACAAGGAAAGAAGTCGATGCAGCCCTCATGCTGCTTGCCGCTGCCGACAAGAAAGACACCAGTACCCCCTAGAATTTTTACGGCCTGTACCCCCAGGCCGATATTTTTTGAAAAGGACCGCCCGGGGGTCAAAATAAAACAGGCCGGGGTACCCAAAAGGGCTCCCAAGGAAATATCTATACTAATCAACAGGCATGTCGGCATTATTTCGCCATGGGATCATGACCGGAATTACATTTGCCTTTGAGCACACGCCATCCATTTCCATGCGCATTGCTTCGTTCTCAGCAGTGACCCTGCGTCCCTCGTGCATAGTGCAACCGCAATACTTGTCATTTTTATCATATTTTGCGATAATGTACACTTTCTTGTAGTCTGGTTCCGTTTGCCCACCGCCTAAGGTACCGCCTCGATTCCGATTCAATACCATGTACCCGGCTTCACGGCTTTTCTGTATAGTCTCGATTTCTAGCCTAGCGGCTTCTTCACCTGTCAATTTAGTGTAAAGCTCGCTAATCTCGTAACTACAACCGGTTTCCGTCAAAAAGTCCTTTACTGGACTAGTGGTACTATACCTTAGTTCACACTTAATTCGCTGTTCAAACGACTTGGTGAGACCGATATATACAGCATTCTTCTCGGGGAAATACCATCTATATACACACCATTCCCGTATTTCGCTAGCAGTTACCAGTACTCTGGATAGACCGGATGCTAAATCATGCCAACCGTTTTTCAGCATTGTCTGATAGGGAGTGGTATATTCTGTTCTAAATTCATACAGGCTGTCACATTTGTCGATTATTTTCTTGATCTTTTCCCTGGTCCATGTTACTGCAGGCGTATTGTGCCGTATACCATCAAGTAAATCGAACCATCGTTTTTGCTTCACCTTTTCATAGGCCCTCGGATACTTCTTCGAGAACTCACTAATGCTACTGCATCCACCGGCAAGTTCGGATATTCGTTCCCGGGTCCATTTAGGACTATTGTCCTGTACCGGAACTGTGCGGACCACTAGCGCCTTCAAGTCACTCCACCCATTGCGTATCATGGCATCATAGGCGCCACTATATTTCTTCCGGAACTGCTTAATGCTGCTAAATCCACGGATAATGTCAGCAATCATATCCTTTGTCCAATTGCCCTTAATGCCCATATAATACCTCATTCAGTTACATTAAGTTTATACTTACACCCCCCTCTGCCAATACCCCCCTCATAAAACTAGCGCAAAATTTTACCCCCGTAATTTTTTGAAAAATGCCAGTCCCCCGATATCGATATTTTGCCGGGGGTATGATGAAGAGGTCTTTTAAAAATTTTATTGTTTTTTAGCCCAAGCGATTTCTGAAGCATTCGGGTGGATATGGGGTTAATTCATTTTTGGAATCAGTGACGATGAATAAATTTTGATTTTTTCCAGCGGGGCGCCTGGGGTACCCGCGTGGGTGGAACCTTTTGTTCCAGCAGGGACATGAGGCACCCGGAGCACACGAGGGACCCGAGGGACAAGAGGCACCGAGGGACAAGAGGCACTGAGGGACCGGGGGAGCAGGATGTAACCCCCTTGTGAAATACATGCACCCCTTTCCCTATACGGCATTGTGACCCGCTCGTCAAAGATCCGGGACTACCGTGTCCTACGGCATCCCGGGGACAGTGGAGCTGGGGGGACATCGTGGTAGCAACAAAGCCCCGAGGGCGTGAGACCTCTCGGACGGCAGGGCAGGCGAAGCAAGCCACCTAGCGACAGGACTGCTAGGAGGGTTCGGAGCTTAGTCTGTGGCGTACCTGCCAACAAAAGCGTTCCATCGCCGTGACGTGGTGGACTATGGTAGTCGCGACCCATAGTAACGAGCGTCACAGGGTGGAACGCTTTCTATTACGTTTACCCTATACGGCAATTGGTAACAAGGTGCTCAGTTGAGCACGTATCCGTTCCTTTACGGCAAGATTGCCCCACCGTGTTCCATATGCCCCTTGCGTTCGTGGGGCTGGGGGAACATCGTGGCTATGGTTTTGGGCATTGAGAACCGCCTGCGAGTGTTCTCGTCAATTTGGGAGTCTATCATGGCTAAATTCGTCCGTAGTGTTAAGAAAATCTTAAAAGACCTGTGCGTCAAGAGGTGGGAGCAATTAAAGCGCTTGGGTGGGGCGTTCTTGGGCGTGTTCGTGGACTACGCTACGGGTCAGATTTGGTTCGATACCATGGAACTCCGTTTACCGCTTGCCGGCTACAAAATCGGCAAAAATGAGCGTGGAAATTGGGATATTATCAAGGCTTAAAACTTGGGCGAATCCCACGGGCGACCTCGGTCGCCTTTCCCTTGCCCTAGTGGACGTTCGCCCCACCGTGTTCCGAGTGCTCCCGATCTTTGTGGAGCTGGGGGAACATCGTGGCTTTGGTTTTAAAGGTTAGGCTTTGAGAACCGCCTTTGAGTGTTCTCGTTTATCGGTGAGGCTAATATGGCTAAATTCGCTGTTGTTTCTAACGTCATTACGGGAAAGAATTCCGTCTTTTCAATTCATCGCACCGAAAAGGCGGGATTAAAGGCTCTTGAAAAGGCTCGTAAGAGCGGAGCCTGCTTTAAGCTCGTTCAGCTCTCTTAAAGGAACAGAAAGTTTAGCTTGAATAAGGCGCTCACAAGAGCGCCTTTTTGCTATACGTCCTGCATGGCTCTACATGGCTCTCTATTGCGCTATACGTCCTGCATGGCGCTCTATGGCGCTCTATGGCGCTATACGTCCTACATGGCGCTCTATGGCTCATGCGGTGCGCTATGGCTCTATGGTGCGCCCTACCGGTCATTCGGCACCACCGTGTTGCAGGTGCTCCCGAGGGTAGTGGAGCTGGGGGAACATCGTGGCTTTGGTTTTAAAGGTTAGGCTTTGAGAACCGCCTTTGAGTGTTCTCGCCAAATTGGGAGCTTTGCCATGAGCAAGAAGTCAAAAGTGATTATGAACTACATTAAGAACCTCTCTATTGTGAATAGTTCTTTTGTGGCGATTCTGAACCGCCTCAACGGAATGACCGCCAAACAGGCGGACAAATACCTGTCTAAGTTCCATGGCATGAGCTTGTCCGAGTTCATGATGGCTGTCGGAGCTTAGCGAACGGGGAATAGGTGCTCTCATGAGCACCGATTTCTTCGCCCTCAGTGACCGGTCGCCCACCGTGTTCAGCATGCTCCCGAGGATAGTGGAGCTGGGGGAACATCGTGGGCATAGTTCAACCCTATGGAGGCTAATATGGCTCGTTTTGAAAATCAGTGCGACTACTCTACCGAACAACAGAATGACATTATTGCACGTGTAAATAAGTTTAACCCGAACGCTAAAGTTGAGTTCGGATTAGGCACGTCAATATTTGTAACTTTGGCGCATTGCGTTCTCGCTTATCCGACGTTAGAAGTTTTCAATCGTTACTTTGCCTAATAAATAAAAATTAAATTTGGGAACGCCCGCAAGGGCGTTTTTTCGCATCTTGCAGGGTGGTTCAAGCCCACCGTGTTCCGCATGCTCCCGACAATAGGGGAGCTGGGGGAACATCGTGGGAACGTTCAACAAACGGAGTCAAACATGGAATATCCCGAATCTGTTAAAGTTGAACTTACAAACATGTTTCTCGCTAAGTATCCGAGCGGAAAATTGGAATTTGAGGGCGATTTGATTCTCGCACTCAGAACTCCGAAAGCTCCCATGTATTTAGCGTACGAATCGGTAGACGAGTTCAAAGAACACTATACCGATTCCGTGAAAATGGGCGACATTGTCATGTAAGTTTAGCTTGAATAAGGTGCTCGTAAGAGCACCTTATTTGCTATATAGTCCCTGCGGTTCCTGCGGTGGCTCTACATGGCTCTATATGCCCTGCATGGCTCTACATGGCTCTCTATGGCTCTATATGCCCTGCGGTGGCTCTACATGGCTCTATATGCCCTGCATGGCTCTACATGGGTCTATATGCCCTGCGGTGGCGCTATGGCTCTATATGGCTCTATACGTCCTGCGGTGGCGCTATGGTTCCTGCGGTTCCTGCGGTGCTCTATGGTGCTCCCTACCGGTCATTCGGCACCACCGTGTTCCTGACCGTGCCTAAGGATCATGGGGCTGGGGGAACATCGTGGGAATGTAATTGAGGCAATGAGAACCGCCTTTGAGAGTTCTCGCTAATTTTGGAGGCTTTTATGGCTAAGTCCTATCGTTTCGCAGTTTGTGCAAATCTTATCACGGGTCGCTCTATCTACTCTAAGCATCGCAATCGCGATGCAGCCGAAAAAGCTCTCGCAAAAGCCCGCAAAAATGGTGCCTGCTTCTGCATTGTCCCGCTGAACTAGGTAACTCACTCCGCACCAAACGGCTCCCATTACTCCCGTGGGAGCCGTTCTTTTTACTCCCTAGAAACCGCCCGACCCACCGTGTTCCAAGTGCTCCCGAACGTCATGGAGCTAGGGGAACATCGTGGTTTCGGTTCAACACGGAGGCGCTTATGGCGACTGAACTTGACCTTGAGCTTGAATTGGAGGCTCAGGAATCCGACCTGTGCGAACAGGTTGAGGCTTATTTCAAATCTTTGGAATCTTTTGAATCGGAGGACGTAAATGAAAAAGTAATCAGTAATTTTTAATTTGGCGATTTTGGTGCTCGTAAGAGCACCGGCTTTTTAAATTTTTTACAAGTGAGGTTTGAATGTTGGATACTTATGAGGACGATTTTCAGCTTATTGAATTTTCAGTTTGGGACGAAGGTTTTGATATTGAGGACGTGCAGGAAGTCATGACCGCCCATGAGCCTGAAATTAAGGCTCTCTATGCGAAGGACTTCGCTTTTGAGAACGCCATTGCGTTCATTGAGAGCAAGCTCAAAGAAAAAGCGGAGCTTAGTCGTGAATTGTGTTGGAATAGGGATTAGACCTTAAAGGTCTTTTCTCTTTAAAAAATTTTTATTCGCGCCACCGTGTTCCACGTGCTCCCGAGGATAGTGGAGCTAGGGGAACATCGTGGATTCGGTTCAACAAGTGAGGTTCTATGGCTAATTTTTCGTCTGTCTTTGCCGTTGCAGATAGCAACAACAAAATTTATTCTCGTCACCGCACGAGAAAAACCGCTGAACGTATCGCAAAAGACAAGAGCCACAAAAGCGGTCGCAGGTTCAAGGTCATTGACCTCAGCAAGCTGAGCGTTATGGAACGTCTCGCAATCTTGTACTAGCTAGACCATGCACCCGAACGGGTGCAATTCCTCGCCCTCAGTGACCGGTCGCCCACCGTGTTCCACGTGCTCCCGTTCTTTATGGAGCTGGGGGAACATCGTGGCATCGGTTCAAAAAGATGGCTCATTTAATCAAGGAGTGAAATATGAAACTTGAAAACACTGTCCACGCAAAATACAATGTTCTCAGCGACGAAGAACTTGGGAGGGTTCTCGTAGAACTCCCCCGTAAGATTAAGGCACTTGGGTGCTTCCGTGATATTGGGTTCACCCACTACAATAGCAACCACTTCAGCGTCATTGATGTTTTCGTGAACGCTCCGAAGTGCGTGCAGGGATTGGTGGAATTTCAGTCCATGAAAAAGATTCATGTTGAGTTGAGTAGGGACGATTGCTATAGCTCTTTTGAACGTAGCCTAACAAAGCTGCCTGACATGCAGCAATATAGTGCCGCTATTCTTCCGCTTGGAAAATTCCGCAACATGGGGGACAAGCGGTGGCGCATGGTGGAACATCAGAAAGCAGTCCGCTTTGATACTGAATTACACGTTCTTGTGCAAGAAATTGCTGAAACTATTGTAGACGTAATCAATCACCAAAATTTAAAACAGGTGGCTACATGTCCACGAACCACCGCAAAATAAATTAACATGGTGCTCGCAAGAGCACTTAGTGCTCGCAAGAGCACTTATTTTTAAATTTTATTTTTGAGCCGCACCACCGTATCCACGATGCTCCTGCTCTTTATGGAGCTGGGGGAACATCGTGGAATAAACTTCAAAAAGGGGTAAGCTATGGAACTTTCCGAAGAACTTGAACTTGAAATTTCTAAAATCGGCATGGACGAAGTAATAGACGCTTGGGTTGTCATGGACGATACTCATGCTACACAATGCGTCAACATGGACAAACCTCAGACTACAAAATACGTCAAAATCGCCATGTTTGAAAATCCTGCTTACGATGATGGAGTGTTTTACCACTGCACGGATAAAAACGACTTCCGTGCGTTGTTACGTGACCAAAACGCAGGTTTCAAGGTGGTTGCGTTCAGCGGTTATAAGGCAAAATACCCACGAACATCGGCACCCTATCCGATGTAACGAGCTTGCATTAATCATGAACGGGGCGACTTCGGTCGCCCTTCTTTATGGCCTTGGCCTGACCGGCACCGGAACCACCGTGTTCCGAGTGCTCCCGATCTTTGTGGAGCTGGGGGAACATCGTGGTTTCGGTTTTGGGCATGAGAACCGCCTTTGAGAGTCCTCGCTAAATTTGGAGTATATTATGGTAGACATGAACTCCCCTTTATCCGCTGAAATTGAGAGCCAGCTTGCCCTTATTGACGATGGCGAAGTCATTGAGGCAACAATTAAGTGGAACGATACCGAAGAGACCGAAGTTGTCCCCATCGCCATGCACGGCGACATGGGCGCCGATGATGGAGTGTTCTTCTATTGTGACTCCCTCAATGACTTCCGTGCGCTGATGAGACCCGATTGCCCCGAGGACTTCAAGGTGACAGGCTTCACGGGCGTGCGTGCTAGGTATCCCCTAGACTAACGGGCGACATGGGGCGACTCCGGTCGCCCTTCTACGGGCATGCCGTTCGGCTGCCCCACCGTGTTCCACGTGCTCCCGATCTTTGTGGAGCTGGGGGAACATCGTGGGAATGAATTAAAAGGGAGGCTAATATGGCTGAAAGTTTTGGCAAGTTTGCAGAAAGCAACAAGCGTTATGTACAAATCCACTCGGTTATCGCTGCAATTGGAGTACGTCGTCGCAAAGCGTTCCAAGTTCACAATTATAAACGCTTGCACGCTTGCGCCATGTTGCACTCGTGGGCAATGAAGGAATACAACAAGATTTTGCGTGACTTGCGTGCCGAATGGGATAAGCTCCACGCTTAGGCGATTTATGGGCTGTGGGACTCGCCCGTGAGAGTCCCGTTTTAAATGAGGTTCTATTATGGCTTCTATGGGCATTTTTACCGCTATGATGTATCGTGAGCACCTGCATGACGTGGTGCTCGCTAAAGCGAAGGAACTCAACCCGAACATGGGCGATGACGAGCTGAAAAAGGTAAATGTTCCGCTTCCGAAAAGCGTGAGCTATATATTCAAATCGTTCATGCACGGCAATAAAAAAATTGTTATTACCGCCATGACCGCGACCGATGATAGCGGTGCCGATATGCCGTGTTTTATTTGGAATTGTGGCGAAACGAGCGGAAAAACTTCTTTTGAAGAGTTGCCGAACCGCACCATGCACCGAATTTTAGACCTTTTGAACACGGAAAATAAAAAGGTCAATCCGACAGTCGCCATGCTGAACGAATTGTCAAGCGTGGAAAAAGTTAAAATTTACGGAAATAGTTAAGGGCAAAATGCCCTTTTTCTTTTTTTATTTTCGCCCTAGATCCCACTCGCCCCACCGTGTTCCTGCCGGTGCCGGATCCGGTGGCACCTGGGGGAACATCGTGGGAACGTTCAAACTTCAACAAGGAGTTTTTATAATGAAAAATCTGCCCGTCATCGTTGGAATTGCCGCTATCGCTTGCATGGCTCATGACCTCCCCGTCTGTGAAGAGTTCGCGGGTGAGCCGCATATTCAATGCGTGGCGACCGATGAAGCGGCTGTAATCATTACACGCTTTGATGACTCAACCCAATACGAATACTACACAAAGAGCGGTAAAAAGGGCTACATCTACCTAGATGGCGGAGTAGTGGCGAACACGTCAAAGCACCGCCTGCAAGTGGCTTCTATTCCGGCTGATGACGCGGATGAATACATCCGTGAAGTGTTCAACCTAGTCATGGATGACATCGATTGGCAACATAACTAAGAGCCTGCTGAATGAGCCACCGGAGGCTCCGGCTTCCGGTGGCAACTTGCCGCCCGTCAATACTTGCAACCACCGTGTTCCACGTGCTCCCGTCCTTTAAGGAGCTGGGGGAACATCGTGGGAACGTTCAGAAAAAGGAGTGCTTATGACAAGCTTGACAGAAATTTTCGGTCGCATTATTGGCGATGAACTCGTGGGATATAAGGTAGCTGAATACTTGCGTGAAAATCCGCACGCAAAAGCCACCGATTTGACTAAGTTCCATAAGGTGGGAATTGCCACCGCCACCACGTTGCTCATGGTCATGGAGTCCTCCGCTGAATATTTGGCGGGGACAAAAGAACTGTGCATAACTGACCCTGATACCATTGCTACCCGTTTGGCATGGCTAAAATGGGAGGAACAAGAGAATTTAGTAGTAATGACGTTGGACTCCGCAAACCACGTAATTGATACCCACGTGGTCACAAAAGGGCTTATCAACCAAACGCCATTCCACCCTCGTGAAGTCCTCCGCCATGCGATTAGGGATAATGCCATTTCAATTATATTGGCTCATAACCACCCTAGCGGTTCAACTCAGCCATCGCCCGAGGATATTTCAATTACGAGGGTATTGGCTGCCGCTTGCAAGATAGTTCAAATTGCATTTTTAGACCATGTAATTATTTCAAAAAGCGGTTATTACTCAATTTGCAGAAATTATCCGGAAATTTTTGAAATTACTATACAAAATCATTAACTCCGCAATGAACCGCACTAGGGGAGCAATTCCCCTAGTGTTTAATTTTTTAATATCCAGCATCCACCGCCACCACCGTGTTCCACGTGCTCCCGAAGTCCGTGGAGCTGGGGGAACATCGTGGTGGCACAACAATAGGAGGTTTAAATGAAGAAAATTTTATTTTTGGTTTCGGCAATTTCTATGGTCGCTTTTGCCGATGAAATATCTTGCGATGATATGCTCCGCAATGCCGATAATGCAGGCGTAGCTATCATGCCCGCCACGTTCAACTCTATTCAGCGTGGCTCGTGGGTCTGTCATGAGGAACATGGCTCTTACGTGGCGGTATCGCTCACTGAGCACCATATCCTCCGCATAGAGGGTACGTCATCGGTTGACAGCTACGTTGAGCGTCTAGCTGATGGCGAGCGTGAGGTATCGGTACGCATAGAGCACAACCGCAGGAGTGTAGCGTTCCTCCCGTTCGGTCGCATAGACGAGCTACAAAGCCCCTACCTGTAACCACCCGCACCCGCATGGGTGCATTCCCCTTTGCCCATGTAACCCACCGCCCACCGTGTTCCAAGTGCTCCCGATCGTCATGGAGCCGGGGGAACATCGTGGATTCAGTTCAACCTCAATAAGGAGTTAATCATGGCAGAATTTGAAAACGGCAGACTCGTTGACGAAGATGGCTTCAGCACCACGTTCCCTATGGACTTTTCCATCGCTGACAAGTTCGGCACCGACTCAATTCGCGATACCTACAATAGGGCTTTTAACGAGTGGAAAGGACAATACAAGTACTTGACCCACCTCGTGATTACCCTCAATAACAAGATTTGGGAGTGGCACGAAAAGGGCAACATGACCTATGCAAAGCTCTATGACGAGCTTTGGAGGCAAGCGGACAATTACGCTTGCGAAAACCTCAAGGGCGATGAAGCTGAATACTTCTACCGCACTACTGACTAGCACTAGGGGCGAAAGCCCCCTTTTCCCTTTGCCCACGGGCGACCCCGCCCACCGTGTACCAAGTGCTCCCGACCGATAGGGGAGCCGGGGGAACATCGTGGGAATGTTCAAAAAACGGTTCATCAAAAAAGGAGTCCTATCATGGAACAGATTGAAAAAATTGACCTCAACTTCTTAGAAACCGCTATCAAGTGGCTCAATGACCATCAAGAGGGTTGTTACTTCAAAAAGGTTGCTGAAACTGAAGGCGGTACGGGGCTTTATATCGTCATTGGGTGGAGTGACGGCTATGAAAAGGCTGAACCGAACACGCCCAATGCTGACGGAACGTACCGCATTTGCGGAAAGATTGCTTATCAGCACTCCAACAACGTAATGCAATGCGACTATGATTGGGATTGGTACATGCCCTACAATAAGGAAACGGGTGAAGTTGACGATACCGATGGGATGGTTGAGGCGACCCAATTTGACGTTGATATGCTCAACGATAATGCGGAGCGTGTTTGGAACGATTGGAAAGACAAACTAGACTCCATGGGCTAACACTAGGGGCGAAAGCCCCTTTTTAATTTTAAAAATTCAGCCCCGCGCCCACCGTGTTCCAAGTGCTCCCGAACTATATGGAGCTGGGGGAACATCGTGGCTTCGGTTCAACAAAAGGAGTCCAATATGGCAAAAATTTCCATGGTTCAGCAATTCAAGAATACTATCAACTCTATCGCTCCCGTCAAGAGCATTGGCAAAATTAAGCGTTCCACAAACAAGCGTGGCAACATGGAATATGACGCTGAAGTATTCTTTGATGGTCATGATGGCAATTCTTTTCATGTTTCGTGGGATACGAAAGCCAATGACTATTTGGTATACCGCTCCCGTATTTACCGCCATGATGGCTTTATAAGCCACAGAACGGAGGTATTCAGCCCCGATTACCATAAGTTTGGAACGCTTGCGATGGTTACTGAGTTCATCAAAGCAACGTGGGACAACAACGAAAACGAGTGGTAACACTAGGGGCGAAAGCCCCTTTTCCCTTTGCCCACGTAACCCACCGCCCACCGTGTTCCGAGTGCTCCCGAACGAGAGGGGAGCTGGGGGAACATCGTGGGAATGTTCAAAACAAGAAACCTCAAAAACAGGAGTCCTAATATGGCTAATAAGAATACCACCACCGCTATTGAATTTGATTGCCTCGCCGTGACGAACGTCCAAGTGTTCCCCTTTAAAGAGGGTGCAAGCTTGGGTCATATGAAAGGCATGGCAACCATCGTCTTGAATGACCAAATCCAAATCCGTGGGCTCCGCATCATGGAGGGCGAAAACGGCATGTTCGTGGGTTATCCGATTGATACGTTCTATAAGGGTGAGGACTATCGCACGGTCTGCCTGCCGATTACCCGCCAATTGCGTGAACATATCGAGAATTGCGTGCTTGAAAAGTACCATGCATTGATGGACGATGAACTGACTCCGAAACAGTGGCTCGTGGAATACAAGAGCACGGGGTGCATTGAATTGAAAGGCGAACTCAATATCATGGCTCTTGCTGAAGATAGCGCCCGAGATGAAGCTTGCCGACAACTTGCAATAAAGTTTGGCGAACGTTCGCTGAATGAAATTGAAATCACGTCTGTCGTGCAGAAAGAATAAAATTAAGGGGATTTTCCCCTTTTATCCTTTCGCAACTTTAAATTTCAACTTTTAACTATTGGAGGCAAAATGAGACGTTTGGTCGGCTATCATGGTTAAGTAACTAACAACTAGTGCTCTAAGGAGCACTAATTTTTTTATTTTAAAATACGCCCGCGACCACCGTGTTCCCGATGTCCCTGCCATCGGGGGACTTGGGGGAACATCGTGGATTCGGTTCAACAAAGGAGTCCTATATGGCGATTGAAAATATTGAAAAAGTACATGCAATGCGTCTTGAAAAGCTCAACAAGATTTTGGACGCAAACATTGCCCGAGATAAGGCGATTGAAAAGGCAAAGGAAGAGGAACGAGTCAAGTGCGTTGAAATTCTCAAAGAATATGCAAAACGTGGCAATGAACTGAATACTTTGGCAAACGCCTTCTTTGCAGCAAGCTCAGTGGACTCGTGCAACTTCTGTGTAGAAACATCATTTGGCAAAATCTATCGCCCACCTCTATTGAAGGTTATTATGGCGTCTTCTAATTCAAGCGGTCATTCTAGCTTGCTTTTGAAAGATAACGCATGGTGGTATCACTATTATAACACGAATGATACAAAGTGCGACGTTGATGCGCTCATCTATGACATAGCTGTGCCGATTGCATTGGGCATGATTGCGTTTGAGGAAAAACTCAACAATGCGATAGATAGCTTGTAATAATAACTAGTGCTCGCAAGAGCACCAATTTTTAAATTTGAAAATCAGCTTGTCCACCGTGTTCCCGATGCCCCTGCCATCGGGGGGCTTGGGGGAACATCGTGGGAATGTTCAGCAAAGGAGTTTAGCATGGGCAATAATGAAATGAGAGCTTACGAGAACGTGGCTCAAATAGAAAAGCTACCTTATGATACATTGCACGCTCTTTTCCCTAGCGTTCAGTATAGGGTCATGGGCGAAAAGTGGTTCAGAAAGTTCATAGGTCACCGCACCAATGAAATCACGGGCGAAGATGAAACATATGCGGCAGGCGAGTGGAGGACTGTTTCCGATGTCCGCACGTTTGATACTCCGCAGATGGCTTATGAATACGCCCGCATGAACTATACGAAAGGTCATTATAAGGTCTATGCGTACGTACCTGAATTGCATAGAGCACCGCAAATCGTCAACGAATAGGACAAGATAACTGCTCGTAAGAGCAGTATCTTTCCGCAACCGCGCCCACCGTGTTCCCGATGTCCCTGCTATATGGGGACTTGGGAGAACATCGTGGGAATGTTCAAAACAAGGAGCTAAAAACATGGCAAAAATTTTTGAAAATCAGACCACAACTTCCGAACACGCAACCGATGAACTTTCTGTTTGCATTGCCGTGAGCTTGCAGATGGATAAGGAAACGTTGGAAAAAGATTTTAAAAATTGGGGATTCATCTACATTGACGAAGATGGAAAGCCGATTTTTGACAATAAGGTAGAACCGCCTTTCATGGACTCCAAAAAGGCCCAACAGATAATCTATGACCTTGACTTGCCGTGCTTGGAACAGGCGGTCGCGGAACGTTACGCGGGAAAGGTCAAGGTAGATGACGTGTACATGACCACCGAGCTGAACTAGGTCGCGCTCCCCGCGTGGGGAACGCGGGCCTCCCCTTTGCCTACCGTGCCTCCGATGCTCCCTGCATCGGGGGCTTTGGGGGTATATCGTGTGTTCAGTCATTCAGCAAAGGAGTAACAACATGACGAACACAAAGAAAAATATTAACGAATTCAACTATGGCGATGTTCACGTCAAATATGACATGGACGCCCTCAATAAGGCAATAGACGGCCTTGAATTTGACGAAGATGGGGAATGTTTTGCAAGCGGTTTGATGCTTAACGATGGCGATACTGCTGAGTGCAGAATATGCGTCCACAATACCGATGATTGGGAAGATTGGGGCGATGACGTGCTCCATGTATCGGCAAGCGAGATTGCAGGCCATGTTGTCCCCGATGGCGATGATGAGTTCATCATTACGAGCATTGGCGGTTACGAGGCTGAAATTGGCGACCCGAAACCGGCCAAAAAGACGTTCAAGACTATCCCTCTTTGGGTGCGTGCAGGAATGACTTGGAACGTCACTCCAAAGGAGCTGAAAATCCTTTTGGGCAATGACTATAAGGCCATCGGAAAAATGTTCGCAAAGGCCGTTAAAAACGGAACAGCGGTGCTTGACGGGGAAACTTATATTCCCGAAACCATCTTTGACATGCTTGACGATGATGAACCGCTGAAAGTCCACCTTACCGATTATGAACGGAAGGAGCTTAGCGAAAAGTCTTGGGACGTTTAACCGCAGGGCCGAAAGGCCCTTTTTATTTTTCAATTTTGCCCCTATGCCCACCGTGTCCCACCGGTGGTCCGAACTTTATGGCCCTGGGGGGACATCGTGGGAACGTTCAACAAAAGGAGTTGTAACATGGAAGTCAAAAGAGAAGAGTTTTTCAAGAAGTGCAAAGATGACGTTACCCGCCTGCTCAACATGATACAGGAAGCGGGCGATGTATACGTGTCCAAGGACATAGTGGGCGCAGTGAAGCTCAAAGAGCGAAGCTACCCCGTCTATCAGTACAACGTGGGCAAGAAGGAGCTGAAAGTGTCCAAGAAGCTCCATGAATACCTCGTGTCCAACGGGGCATTGGAACGGGAGGACGCCCATGAAGCGCAATAGACCGCCCGTACGTCAGTCCCCGCCCGTTGTCAAGGGCATCTACTCGGTGTCGCCCAATTGGGTGGACGTGGTGCTTGCAGACCTCGCCTACCTGTGGCGGTGCGTGTTCAAGTAGCCACCGTATCCCTAGTGTCCCCTTTCTAGGGGGACTTGGGGGGACATCGTGGGAACGTTCAACAAAAGGAGTTGCTATGAACAAGATTCAGATGTATCAGCAAAGAAACCATGATGACGAACGCTATGTCGGCTTAACGCTTGCACAGGTGGCAAAGGCCATGTGGGCGGCATGGAAAAAGACCGACAAAGACCACAACAGCAAGGTGCTCGTGGACTTCGCGACCAATACCGATGACAAGTTTGAGGTGTCCGACCATCATGGACTCCTGTTGCAGTCGCCCTTTGACTCGCTCATGCTAGTGACCGGTTGCTATGGCGGTTATGACTTCGGCGCAGTGGAGCTGACTGAGGCCGAGGACGAGCTAGGATATGGCTTTGAATGGCAAGAGGACTACCCGAACATGACCCGACCCGAAGCAGTCCTGTGCAAGAGCCTTGAAGGGCTTATGTGGGACGAGTGGAGGGACGAAAACGGCCTCCTGTGGTGCGACGTTAAGGATTGTATCCTTGACTACTACAATTCGCTCCCAGCCGATGAAGTAGACATTATTTCTGTCACTACTAACTCCTGATGAACCACCGCTAGGGGAGCAATCCCCTAGCACGATTTTTTATTTTTCAATTTTGCCCATTGCCCACCGTGTTCCATAGGCGCCCGGCATTAATGGGCCTGGGGGAACATCGTGGGAACGTTCAACCGATGGAGGCAATATGGACGCTTACGAAAAGTCTAATTCAATCTTGGAAGTCGCTCACGGAAAGTTCACCACAAAGACCTATAGTGACCTGCTTGCAGATGGCGACCGAGAACAGAAGTCGCAGGCTCTCGTTGACTACCTGTGCGATACGTTCAAGATACCGCACGTCCGTGTCTACGTGGCGGACAAGCCGCGCAGGGTAAGCGGTCGCAAGACCACCCACGGATTCATCAGCGTGTCGGGATATGGCGACCGCAACCGCAACGTGAGCCGTTACATCAACATTTACAACTACACGGCAAAGACCCATAAGGTGGTGGCGATTAAGACCTTCGCAGGCACGCTCTTGCACGAGTTCATGCACCACTATGACCTGCACTACCTCCACCTAGAAAAGACCCTGCACACCGCAGGCTTCTACACCCGCATTTCTGACCTGCAAAAGAAGCTCGCCTAATAAATCGGTGCTCACATGAGCACCACAATTTTAAATTTCAAAATCCTCGTCCCACCGTGTCCCATAGGCGCCCGGCCTTTAGGCGCCTGGGGGGACATCGTGGAGATGTTCAACGAAAGGAGACTGCATCATGGAACTCAGCAACTTGGAACTCAAAAACACAATTCGTGAAAGATATAACGTTATTCATGGCGTTACCCATGCGCCCTTTGGCGAAGTGGACAATTTTGTCATGGATAGCGGTGAAAAGTGGGAATATGACGCAATAAATGACCGCTTGCAGAAGTGGGTCGCCAATTTGGACGGGACTACTACCGATGTGGTCATTTCCTATGAACTCAACATGTTCAACTACACTGAGGATTCGGGAGTCACGCTTGAACTCAACGCAACGTGTGGCGGTCGCCTTATGTTGCTCTCTACAACTGAGTTCAACATGAAAGAACCGTCCTCGCTGAAACAGGCGATAGACCGCCTCTACCGCAGGGCTTATGCGGTCGCTGAGGGCGTGAAAGGAGACTGATATGGGGTGCTTGGCTCGTTTGCTGATGGGTATAGGTGCAGTGGTCATTTTTGCCGTCCTATACACTATCCACCCGTTTTGGGCAGGGTGCTTTTTAATTTTCCTATTCGGTGTTGCGGTCGGCACGTCCAAATAGGGCAAAAATAAATTTTAACTAAAGGAGACAAAATCATGGATTTCAACAAGCTTTCCGCTGATAGCAAGCGCATTATCGGCTATATTCAAACCTTTGTAGGCTCTCAGGGCCTTTACGGGAGACTCATGAACGACCTCCGCCACGCTGAAACCGAGGCCGCTGAGGAATGGCTCTCGCAATACCACCATTGCAAGGACTGCATGGATTTCGTGTTGGAATTCGAAGGAGGTTAAAACTAGTGCTCGCAAGAGCACTTTTTATTTTTCAATTTTCCCCTAGACCCACCGTGTTCCATATATGCCCCGATCATAAGGGGCCTGGGGGAACATCGTGGGAACGTTCAACAAAAGGAAACAAACAATTCATCAAAAGGAGTCAAGCATGACTAGTTTCAACATCTGTGGCATCAACATTTCCAACACCGAACGCACTCTCTTCCGCAAGGTCGGAGACCAGTTCTATACCGCAACCGACATCGGCTTGCATTTCAGCAAGCACGGCGCCGAAGTGAAACTCAGCTACAAGGTGGCGGGGGAACTCTATGACACGCTCTACGTTCAGAATGGTGAAGTCATGGAGAAGGCACCGAAAGACTTGAACTACTCGCTCAATACGGACGTGGGCAATGGCTATAATGACTGCACCGAAGTACACTGTTTCGCATTAGATGACAAGAGCGAACAGCAGAACCTCGTGTTAAAGTCATGGGTGGCCAAGGGCAACGTGGAATACCATGAATACGTGCTCCCTGATGGCGAATATGATTGCTGGCTTCGCCACAAATCTTGGCTCATGCTTGACTTGAACCTTAAAGGCGAAGAAGTCGGCTTTTCCGAAAAGAACATCGCAGAATTTTTCAATTCTTACGGAGTTGATGGCAAACAGCATCAGCCCAAGGTGGACAAGTTCTGCCCCTCCAAGGACAAGCAGGAAATCGGCCTTACCGCTATCCACAATCTTTTTAAAACGTTGAAGGATAACGGCCTCCGCCTCGTCTTTGATGACGCACAAGACCGCCTCGGCATCATCAATGACGTTGACGTTAAAGGCTGTGATGCTTACGATGACGATGCGGTTCCTCACGCTCTCGTTGTCCCCACGTTCCCCAATGAACAGCCGCTGTTCGTGAGCGAAAGTTGGAGCTTTGCTGAAAAGTAACCGCAGGGCCGAAAGGCCCTTTTATTTTTATTTTCAGGGGCATCATGCCCACCGTGTTCCATATGCCCCCGATCTTATAGGGCCTGGGGGAACATCGTGGGAACGTTCAAAATTCAACATAAGGAGACAACAAAATGGCAACTTCCCTTTACATGATTGACTTCAACGGCAATAAGGACACCGATTTCTACGTCAAGAACGGCAAGCGTTTCAAGAAGGCGACTGACATCGGAGTCAAGGTATTTGTGGACGAAGGCACCATCGCCTTGAAATATAAGGTTGACGGCAAGGTCTACGATACGCTCTTCGTCAAGGCCGATAACGGCAAGCGCATGGTTGACGCATCCGAATTGGACTACGTTTCCGACTTCTACCTCTATGCCAAGTTGCTCTGCAAGGCTACCGGTGAGACTGTGGACGTGATGTTTGAAAAGCCCGATGGGGAAAGGTTCTACTTTGACCGATACATTGCCGAAGGCAACATCAGGTGCAGTGAATACACCCTTGAAGATGGCGAATATGATGCCGTGGTTAAAGATTCCCGAATCTATATTGGCATTGACTTTGTCATGGAGGAGGACGGGTACAAATATAAAAGCGATGCCGAATTTTTCAATGAATTTGACGAAGATGGCAAGCCTGTCCTGTCCGATGCCGATAAGGTCTGCCCGTCCGATGAACAACGCGAAATCGGCTTGGCCGCAATCCGCACCATGCTTGACACGCTTAAACAAAACGGCCTTTCGCTCGTAATTGATTACGAGAACGAAAGGTTGGGTATTGCACAGCGTAACGATTACGTCTATACGCAGGATGAAGACGAAGACGCCATCCCTAGTTACATCGCGTTCCCGTCCATTGAGCCCGAAAAGACTTATTTCTTGAACGGATGCACCACGCTGAAATTGAACAACAACTAACCGCAGGGCCGAAAGGCCCTTTTCCTTTTTACCGCAGGTCGCCCATGCCCACCGTGTTCCATAGGCGCCCGACATTAATGGGCCTGGGGGAACATCGTGGGAACGTTCATTCAACAAAGGAGTCCAATTATGGAACATGAAATTTTCGGCATCGCATTTAACCACGAAACACAGAAAATGAGCGACCTCTTTGATGGTCTCCGCGACACCGATGAGGAAGTTGTCTTTGAAAGCAAGAAGACCTATCAGCACCGCGAGGAAGGACTCAACTTTGACTACAAGTACGTAATCAAGGCCGAGAACCTTGAGTACTTTACGGGAGACGAGGCCGATAAGGACATGTGGAGCGTTGAACTCATGCTCGTTCCCACCATCGACAGCATCCTCCCCAAGCACCGCGACAACCTCATTGCCCAATGTGGCGAAGGGTACGAGCCGAACCTGTGCGACCTCGTAGACGAAGGCTCCTACGTGCAGATTGGGTACGAGAGGGTGTACGTAGACCCTGATGCCGGATACGATGCCGTCATGGGCAAGAAATGTGACGAAATCGCCACCGTCACGGAACACGTTGACTCCATGCGCGGTTTCTACCTTGACAAGCCCTACAACATGATTGGCTCAACGGGCTGGGATATTATCAACAATCTTGTGGGCGATGGAAAGAGCTTTATTGACGCGGCTCTTGACAGGTGGAAAGAGTCCAAGAAGTAACCCATGCGAGGGGGTGCCAAAGGCGCCCTCTCACAATTTTTATTTTTTAAATTTCCTCCAGTCCCACCGTGTTCCGGTTGTCCCCTTTCTAGTGGGACTTGGGGGAACATCGTGGGAACGTTCAGAAAAAGGAGCTAGGCATGAACAAGAATCTTCTTGACCTCTTCAATGGTCTCGTTACCTACAATTTCAACTTTAACGTTACCGCAATTACCACCGCAATGTTCTTCCGTGACGAGGAACATGCCGAATGGGATTCCGAGAACCAGCGTTTCATCGTTGATGCTTACCGAATCATTGCCCGCATAGAGATATTTGATGACCCTAAGCACGTTATCCGTGTATATGCCTGCGAGGGTCTAGATGCCCTAGTGGACATGGACAATAAGGAGTTCCAAATCATGGACGCCCATGAAGTGGAACGATGGGCGCTGAATGAGCTCCGCGATACACAAATCTTATAAGGGGCAAGGCCCTCGCCACTTAACCCATCGTGTTCCGGTTGTCCCCTTTCCCGGGGGACTTGGGGGAACATCGTGGGAACGTTCAAACAAAGGAGACAAGATTATGCAGAACATCAAGGCACACGGCAACAAATTCCTCGTTGAAATGAAAAATGATAATGGTGAATATGAACCTATCGGCATCATTTCGTTCAAGCAGGCGACCGAACTGCAGTTCATGACGCATCACGCTATCCACTTGCAGAAGGTCAGCGACCTTGACGAAGACGACAACGTTCGTGTCGGATGTCAGCTCTTCTCCCGTGGCGATGTCCGCAAGGCGATGAGTCAGCTCATTGAGCTTCTCAAGGCGGAGATGAACAAAGGGGAAGTGCTCGCCCAATATGACCTCCGCAACGGATACTCCACCACCGAGACACGCGACCTCTGCGAGAACAAATGGCCCAATCCCATCATGCTCATGAAGGCCGATGAGGTCATTGGCTCACTTTCCCGCGTGGACAAGCTGATTACCGAAGGCAACCTTGAAGTCTACTTCAATGACGTGGAGGCAAACGAGGCCTTCTGCGTGAACCACGGGATTTGGATTAAGGACGGAAAGATTACGAAAGTTTACTAACTCCTGATGAACAACCACTGCGGGGCTTTTCCCGCAGTGCGTTCATTTTTATTTTTCAATTTTGCCCCATGCCCACCGTGTTCCCTATGTTCCCGGCTTTCAAGGACTTGGGGGAACATCGTGGGAACGTTCAACAAAAGGAGACAACCGATGATTAATCTGAAAATTTCTACCTATGCCAACGGCACAAAGTCTATCAGCGTGGTAAATGACGGCCACACACTGTTCTGCTTGACGGAAGAAGAAGGCGACTTCTACAATGTGGTGGGCGATGACAAGGTGCCTGAAGGCACCTCCATCATTGACCCTACTCTGACCTGCGACCACCATGTGGGTGATGCCATTGGCATCTCGTTGCTGAATCCCGAAGGCATCCTCCTGCACCTTGACGGCAAGGCCTATCCCCTGCGCAACGTCATCAAGTGGCGCAACGGCTCCTCCGTGTTCGTGAAGAGCGTGGACAACGGCAAGAATGTGGCCATCTGCGCGGAAGTCCTGCTTGCACCGGGCGAATACACCATTGACGAGGATGGGAGCGTTATGCCCTTTTCCTCCCGTATCCATCAGTTCAGTTTTGACTTTATCGTAACCGAGAACATTTCCATGAAGGAAATTGAAGACCGCATCATCAATCATCTCTGCATGGTGGGAATTGATGGCATTGAAGTGGTGGGCAATCCCGGCCTCACGGATGCCTCTTGGTCTAAGTCCGAATACGGGATGTAAGGAGAAAAACATGGCTAAACGAAAATTAAATATTTTTGCAAATCCCGATTATGGCGACGAGGGTTGCCCCGGTTGCGGTTGCGACTTCGTTGCCCCGTTCTCGCTGTCGGTTTGCCGTCACTGCGGGATGGTCAGCATGGGCTGTAACATGTGTCCGCTGAACAAGTTTGAGTGCTGTGGAACCGCCAAATGCCCGATAAATAAACATGTGGAACTCTATGCCATATTCACCAAGAAGGAATTTGATACCCTGCCGGATGCCTACAAGATAAAGGCGCCCGCAAAGAAGGCCTCATTCTCTATCCTCATGGTGAACAGCCGGCTCGTCCATATTTACAGCGAACGCGCCCTTGCCGGCTTTACCACGATAGATATGGAAAAGTGGAGGTCGGGCGACCATGAGCTGAAAGGAACTCCGGAAGTGGCCGAGATTACCTTTGCCGAGAACTGAACAAGGGGGCGCAAGCCCCCATTTATTTGCCATCGGTGGCCCTATCCCACCGTGTTCCATAGGCGCCCGATCTTCTAGGGCCTGGGGGAACATCGTGGGAACGTTCAACAAAAGGAGACAAGATTATGAGCGAACAGAACACTTTCAGATGCTATTACGATGTGACCGCAAGGGTTAATGAAATCGCCCGTCAACACGCGGAAGGGGTTGCTCCCGTGCTCCGTGGGTGGAGCAGTGAAAACTCAATCACTATTGACATGGTGCTTGCGGGTCTGTCCTACTTTGAAAAGAACGGGCGACATGGAGACGTTGTCACGAATGGCATTACTCATTACTTCCGATGCTACAAGTGCGTGGAACACCTTGATGACGTGTCGGGCAACATCATGGAATGGTTCAATGACAAGGAAGGACTCCGCAACGCGCTTACTGTCCTTACGGAACGTTACTCTGCCCTCTATGGCAAGCTCGTTGTCGCTAGGCTCTATCACGAGCCAGGCCGTTGTGACGTTATCTACTTCAACGGGATTGATGACTTTGGCAAGCCTTGGAAACTCAGTGGCGGAAAGCAAGAGGAAAGCAAGGCAGTGATTGACCTTAAAAATCCCGTCACTACCGATGGCAAGTCCACAACCACGCTTTTCCTCAATCCCGCAGATATTGCTGACGCGGTTTGGGAAGATACTGAAAAGTTCATCAATGAGTACAAGATTAGCGTGAAGAAGGCCTTTGACGCCCGCAGAAAGGAAATCGGTGCGGGTAGCTCTATCCTTGACGCAATCCGCAAGGCACAGAAGAAGTAACGGAAGGGCCGAAAGGCCCTCTTTATTTTTCAATTTTTGGCCCCAATGCCCACCGTGTTCCATAGGCGCCCGGCTTTTAGGCGCCTGGGGGAACATCGTGGAATTGTTCAAACAACCAATAAGGAGACCGCATCATGGCTTACAAGACACCGAAATTTGAACCTACAGGCAAATGGCACACGGAATGGTGGAGCTTCCGCTACCTTGACCGCAGACGTGAAATCAGCTTTATCCACTCTGCAGCACTCATTGACCCGTACGGACGTATCTTCGCCCGTGCAAACGTGGGCTACTGCAACCGCACGTGGGAAAGCCACTCGGGCGACACCGTGAGAGCACGTCTTGCCGACCTCATCACGAGCAAGTATCCGAACGTGATGGACAACACGGGCGTAAAGGAGCTTGTGGAGCAACTGAAGGTAGGTCAGGACGTTGAGGCGGTATCCTGCGATGCAGGGACTCGCATCGGCTACTCGCTCTCCATGTGTTGCCCCATGTAACAGACCAACCACCCTCATCAGTGCTCGCATGAGCACTTTATTTTTCAAATTTTGCCCATCGGCCCCACCGTGTTCCATAGGCGCCCGCACAATAGGCGCCTGGGGGAACATCGTGGATTCGGTTCAACAAAGGAGACAACATGGAACTTAACAAGGAAAGCATGTACATCAACACGGGCTTTGGCGCCCCGCATATCGGATTTTACCATAGCTCCGACAGGCCGATTATTGAAATCGGTGGGCATCATTATGCGCTTGAACAGGTCGGACTTCAAAGCAGTGAAGTCGTCGTCCTCCTCTATGAAGCATGGGGCAAGCCGGAAAGCCATGCGCCCATGTGTACTTGTGGCAAGATGTACATGTTCTACTCGTTCGGCAAGGGCATTTGGCATGTGGACGAAAGCTACAAAGATGGATTCAAGAGCGATGAAACCGCAAGGCTCATGAGCGACATCGCCAATTCCGCAATAACGCTCTTCAACGCGGAATTGGAGCAGGTGGACGCCCAATATGGCACCCATTACGCGACTACCATTGCATAGTTTTGGCTCCTAAATGAACACCGCCTGCGGGGAGCGATTCCCGCAGGCCGTTCTTTAAAAATTTTTTATTTTCCCTAGTCCACCGTGTTCCATGTGTCCCCGTTCCTTGGGGACTTGGGGGAACATCGTGGGAACGTTCAACAATCAAGGAGATACAACATGAACACAGACCTTTTGAAAATGAAGACCGAAATCCTCAACGCTGCTGCCGAAGAACTCATCGCGCTTGAAAAGGAAGTCGCCCGCATCATTGAGCAGTACAAGGGTATCAACCTCAATTCCATCGTGGCGATGTACCACCGCTTCAACAATACGCAGATTGAAGTGAACGGGGACACGTTCTTGGAGGGAAGGAACTGCTATGCCGATACTGCCACGTTCCCATGGAACGGCGATCCGGCAACGATTGAATACATGCGTATCGGCGATTATGGCAAGCACCTCGCCTACATCTACATCTATCCGAAAGACGATACCCATAAGGGATATATCCGCAGGTTTGACATCGGATACGAGGGCGATGAGACCTTTGCCGAGGATGTCAGTCCGGCAGACCTTACCGAAGAACTGAAAAAGCGTGAAAACGTGGTGCCGGAAAACGTCAAGGACACCGCCATCCGCATGTTCAACGAGTTGCGGGAATACCTCAAGAAAAATAATTTTTCTTTGTGCTATGACGAAGACGATGCGAGCGTGTTCATCGGCCCCAAGAACCTCAGATGGAATGCGAGCGATAACGGGTTATTACCGTTTAACCGCAAGTTTGCGACCCATGACCTCATTGAACGCTTTGCGATTCAAGGCCACATCGCGACTGAATGTATTACCCACGTCCACACCTCGGACAGTGACGATACGTTCCACAACTGCAACCTTAGCTACGAGGTCTAGGACTAGTGCTCGAAAGAGCACTTTTTATTTTTCAATTTTGCCCCTCAGTCCCACCGTGTCCCAAGGGTATCCGGGAAACCGGGGGCCTGGGGGAACATCGTGGAGCTGTTCAACAAAGGAGACAACATGACGAATACTGCCGAATTTAATGGGGACGTTATCCTCTCGGAATACGCAATCAGCAAGCTCTGCCCGGAGGAACTAGCCAAGTTCTCTGCATTGGCCGATGCAAACCCGATTAAGTCAATGGACGAATACCGCGCATTGATGGAAAACATCGGTGCTGACGATGCCACCGATGTGTTCTATGGCGAACTCGCCAAGGCTGCAAACGCGGTCATTGATGCGCTGAACGCGAAAGGGCTTGACGTGCGACTCAGCTACATTGAGCGTGACGATATGCTCGTGTTCCAATTCAACGAGCCGGTCATTGACTACTCGCTGAAACCGGATACCGAAGCGCTATTCAGCAAGCTCGGCCTAGACGTGAACTCGGTCATTCTTGACTACACAGATGCCTAAACCCACAAAGAAGTAAAAAAATTTTAAAAAGGAAAAGCGAACATGAGCTACAAAGATTTTCTTGAAGCACAATTCAAGACACTTGACGAAGAGAATCCCATTGATGTGGTGGCAGAGGACATTGTTCTTGAATTGCAGAAAGAAGCCCGCAAGTACAACGGGGACGATGTAATCGCCAGTTTTGACGGGTTTGAGGACGATAAGGAAAATCCGTCAATGTTCACAGCCAAGTTCTCCATCAGAATGAAGAAAGATGGCAAATGGGACTGCACCACCCTCATTGAAGCATATTGCGAATGGGCGCCAAAGCCCGGAGCCATCTTCTACGTGTGGGAAATAGAGGAACAATAACACTCCCCGTGCTCCCTGCGGGGAGGCCCACGGGTGACGTTTGGCAATTTCGCCACAACAACCACTTATCACAATGCCGTCACCCGTGGGCAACCTTTTTCCATAAATAAATTTTAATTTTCAAAACCATCAGCCCACCGTGTCCCCGGTGCTCCAGGAAATGGGAGACCTGGGGGGACATCGTGTGAGCATCAAACAAAAGGAGACAAACCAAATGAGAAATCTGCCAATCATCACCCTTACCCTCATCGTCCTCATGCTCATCGCCTGTGGCGACAATAGCAAGGAAGCCGCCAAGGAAGCCGCCAAGTCCACGGGGAAGCTCGTGGGCGCGGTAGTGTCCGATGTGGCCAAGACCACTATGGACGTGGCATCGGAAGCGACAGAGGGGGTCAAGGAGACGGGCGGGGAACTGCTAGACTCCGCCAAGAAGAAGGCCACAGAGGTCGCCACAGATGCCAAGGAAGCCGTAGCCAAGAAGGCAACGCAGACTGCCGATAGCGTGAAGAAGGCGGTCAGTGCGAGGGTGGGCGACATACGCAAGGCCAATGACGCGAAGATGACCAAGAAGTGACCTACCGTGTCCCCGGTGCTCCCGTGAACGGGAGACCTGGGGGAACATCGTGGAAACGTCAATCAAAAGGAGACAACATGAGACAAATTCCCGAAGACCAACTCAAGGCAATTCAGGCAAAAGCACGCGAACTAGAAGAACTCGTTGATAAGGCGGACTGCCGTCTTATCTGCCGTCTAGGAAGTGACGACTGGAGCGTAGGCATCAAGGTAGTTCCGAACGAAGTCGAAATGGGCGAATATGGCGTGGACGATGCCGAGCCGATTGATGACTGCGACCTTCAGACCACAGGCCTGTACGCGACCGTGCTCAGTACTGAAATCAACTCCCTCTACGAAGAGGGTCAGTGCGAAAGCCCGTATCATTTCTAACCAAAAGGAGACAATATGCCCTTAGCAACAGAACCGAAACATCAGTTTGACTTCGTTATCCACCGCAACGGATTTAAGCAGAACGTTGCCATCTTTGCCGAATCAAAGTGGCTCGCTGCTGCTCAGTTGCGCACCGCATATCCGGGCGCATCATTCACTCCCGTTGTAGGGGGCAAGAAGTAAAAAATATTTGCATAATCAACCCACGGGGACAAGTTCCCCGTGGAATTTATTTTTTATTTTTTGCCTTTAGCCCACCGTGTTCCATAGGCCGCCCGATCTTCAAGGGCCTGGGGGAACATCGTGGGAACGTTCAATTCAGCAAGGAGATTTCAAATGATTTTGAAGCAAATCATGTTCAACGATGAACCTGTCTTTATCCCGTTCGCAGACCTCGGCAAGCAGTATGCCAAGATTGACATGGACAAGCCGTTCAAGCGCACCCTGCGTTGCGGTCGCGAGTTTGAGATTTGCCGTAGCGACTACCGCGATGCCCCGTGTCCGATGGCGACCGACATCATCAGCGACAAGGCGATGGACAAGATTGTCACCGCGCTGGAACGCGAGTTCAACACCTACATTGACGCGCAGACGGACGATGAATCCTTCGATGACGCTCTGTGCAGGGAGGAAGAAAACCTCCTCTATGCCCTCGGAGTCCCCTACTTTGAGGACGACAAACCGGAGAACTACAAGAAGGGCGACCGCGTGTTCTACATGGACGGGAAGCAGGGTTGCTACGCGACTATTGAAGCCAAGCGCTCCAAGAGCTACGAAATGCACATCGTGACCGATGCCGGAGAAAAATTTATTGTCCATGATTACGAAATCATAAAGGAGTTCTAATGAAGTTCAAGTGTCCCGCGATTACACGTGCAGAAAAATTTTCAATAGGGCAGGAGCAGGCGCGTTTTGAACGTGTCGCCCGTTCTATGGGGCTTGAAGTAGTTTCCGTATTTTTCCACACCCTAGATAATTTTTTTAATCGCAAGTTTACACCTCTGCAATGGCGACTCTGCACTCATGGCGAGCCGGTAACGCACAACAACCCGTAAGGAGCATATATGCTAGATACCAAGAATATGACCAAAAATGCGGTAAAGGATTGCCGTGATACCGAAAAATGGCTTCAAAAGCTCGTCAAGAAGCACGCGCCAAACGTGGGCTACGAGTGCGAAGAGCTCCGCGTGAACGATGCGGAAGACGATGAATACATCTTCTGCGAGGTGGTATTTACCATCGGTGGCAAGAACCGCCACCGCTTCAACTTCTATGCAGGCGCGGAAGAAGCAACCCTCGTTGAACGCTTGGGAGGTCGCAAGGGAGAGGTCGCGAATGGTGAACACATGGGCAGGTATTTTGAAATGCATTTTGCCCGTCCGTCCCTTGACGATACGGGCAAGCTCCAAGACTACCTTGAAAACCTGACCCACCCGGAAGCCTAGCCCTACCGTGTTCCCGATGTCCCCGTTCCTTGGGGACTTGGGGGATCATCGTGGGAACGTCAAGCAAAAGGAGAATGACATGAAGATTTGCACGTTCTACACTACCGACCGACGCGATGATGACTTTATCCCTGCGGTCATTGAAGCAACGGGAGAAACCGTTGATGACCTCGTTCCCGCGATTACGGACGAGGTTGCCCAGGAAATCGCCATCGCCCAGGAGGTCGGCAAGACGTTATGGATTGAAGACCAAGACGGGAACATGATTGACAAGTCAGTGTTTGCCGTATCCGAGGCCCTTGCGAACGGGGCGACCTGCATCGTCCTGAAGAACACCCTGCCGACAGGCGAGAAGTACGAAAACGTGTTCACGATTCACACCATATAAGGAGACAACAACATGACGAAGTATTACATCGTAACCCAGGCCGATACGGACTCCAATGGCGACTTTGAGATGCCGACAGGCATCTTTGCTGATGATGACGGCAACACCCAGCTCTGCATCAACGCGGAGGAAGCCCGTCAGCTCATCGCGGAAGACCTTGCCAACATGTGCGACCCAAACGTTCCGTTTTCGCTCAATGGTGGCGAAGTGGTCGCATTTCACATCAAAAGCAAGATTATTGAATACGTGTTGCAGAACATGAAACCGGAAAACGGGGAGTATGCAATAATCCAGTTTGGAAGCGGAGACCAAAGACTCTACACGCTCAACTCAATCACAGTCTAACCTCAACCTCCCCCTGCGGGGGGATTTTATTTTTTTAATTTTTGACTTTAGGCCCACCGTGTCCCAGGGGCCTCCCGATCCTCAAGGGCCTGGGGGGACATCGTGGAGGTGTTCAACCGAAACGAAGTAGTTTTCAATCAAGGAGTTACAAATGAACATCAGCACCAACCGCGTAAATGACCTCAATAAGAAACTTAGCGCGACCGGCTTGAAAATGCGCCTTAATGCAATTCTTACATGCTCTGCAGCCTTGTCTGACAAGGAAAGTATGGTCGGCAAGGAATTTAATACCGCATGGGTGGACTGGTGCAAGGGCAAGAAGATTGCCACTAGCATCGCCCGTTTCGAGAACTGCGATGCCTATTGGTTGACCGACCGCCACAATATCCTCGTGGAATACAAGTATGACATTGACATGGAAAACCCGATTGAACGTGCCAAGGTCATTGCGCAGGTGGTCGCCTATTACAAGAAGATTGCCGAAAAGGGCAAGGTCAAGTGCGCTACCGTTGTGTTCATCGCTGACGTGAACGAGTGCTTCGCATTGCATGTGAACTACCTCAACCGCTTCGTGAACATGCCGGGCATTAATTGGAAAGTTGCCCCGTGCAACATGGGTAACGATGAAGTGCTCGTAAGCGCGATTGTTGCAGATACCGAAATCAGCAACAAGTCGGTGGTGTTCAACACGGCTGACCCTGACTTCGCGGAAGAAAAAATTTTTAATACTATCCGTGACCTCTGCAACGGAGTGACCCGTATTGTCCCTATTACGGCAGGCACTTTGAAGATGGCCTACGAATATTTCTCTACGAAGATTGTGGACATCAAGAAGCACAAGGCGAACGATGTTGTGGGCATGTTCTACGAGTTCATCAAGAAAGGCTCTGAATGTTTCGTCAAGAACGGGAAAATTTATTTTCAAAATTATGCTCCCGTTGCCGTTGATGAACGCAAGGCGTTGCAGTTCCTCGGTCGCTTTGGGGAATTTGACACGAACGATAAGGCCGAGCTTGACCGCATGTACGACACGCTCGTTGCCGATACCGAACGTAGGGAAAACGGCCAGTTCTTTACTCCAAAGATTTGGGCTGACGAAGCCCATAGAAGAATGGCTCAAGTATTGAACGAACCGGATTGGGAACTTAAATATCCGTCTTGGTCTTGCTGTTGCGGAACAAAGGCTTGTTCCCGCGATTACGAATACGGTTCTCTGTGGCTCTCCACGTTGGAGCAGAGCGAACTCAACGCTAGTTCCTCGCTGAATACTGAAGCCGTGGATACGTTCGTGTTTGACTTCCTCAACGATAGTGAAAGCAAGCTTCCGGCAACGCTGAAAGAAGCCTTGAAAAAGGCAGGGAAGAACGGCACCCCGTTTACCATGCTCATCAATCCTCCGTATGGGCAGAGTGGAGCAGGCGCAAATAAGGGTGGTAACAAGACCGATGTTACCAAAACCGAAATCGCCATGCAGATGAAAGCAAACGGCCTCGGAAAAGCCTCTAACGAGCTTACTGTGCAGTTCCTCTACCGCATCATGACCATCGTCAAGGAATACGGCATCAAGGACTTCACGCTTGGTTTGTTCAGCAAAAACAGTTTCTTTACCGGAGACTCATTTGAATCATTCCGCGAATTGTGGTTTAAACACGCTGTCTTCTGCGGTGGATTTGAATTTCCGTGCGAAGAATTTGAGGGGACTAAACCTGGGTGGGCCGTTCATTTTTCAATGTGGAAACTTTCTGCATAACATATACCTATTTCAACCGTATTCCCTTGGTTCCCGGAAATGGAAACCCTGGGGGTATATCGTAATAGTGTAAACAAGCACAAAGGAGACAACTAATGACTACTAAGACAACAAAGAACATTTCCTACCCTAACTGTTTTACGTTTGATGTTATGATAGCTTCGCCCGATGGCATGGGTGTGCAAAAGATTGGCGAACATATTAATTATCATTTAGATGGTCAACAAAAGATGTCCGACTGGGTTCGCGGTGTGCTTCCCAAATGTAAGCCTTGTGTTAATACAACCGATGGAATCGTTTGCCGCACAAAGAAAAGCGGAAATGCACGAGGTACTATCTGCATCGATTCATTAGGCTATATGGTAAATGACTCTAATAGTGTTAATCGAAACGCTCAATATGTAGTATTAGCCTCGGCACCGCTTTCAATCGGAAATGGATTCAATATCACAAAAGATAATTTCGACCGAGTAGCATCAGCATTTGCCGCCCGTAGACTTGTTTCTGATGATGTATGGAATGACAAAGACTCCTACATGGTTCCCGATGTTAATTCTCCCCTTTATGAAATTTTTCAAAAAGATGCGTATGTATTTGCACTTTTTGACCACCAATCTTATCAGACTTCCATCAAGGGCGAAGTGGACGGGGAAGCATATGACTTTGTAAACCAGTTCTACCCGTTTACAAAGGAAGAAACTTTTGATTTTTTGGGTTTGAACAAGAAAGCAAACTTCAAGAACGAAGTCCGCTATATCCGTTCTTCCGGCAAGCTTGACAGCTTGCCCACTGAAGGACAGTCGGTGCTTGATGCGTTCAAGAAGTGTATGGTGGCTTCTGCGTCTGCCCGTCCGCAGTATGACAAAGACCATCATGAGCTTCAGGTTACCCGATGGGACTGCGGGTGGCGACAGCTCAAAAAATTATTTGAAGAAGCCTGCCCCGCTGAATTTGCGGAGCTGAAAGCCAAGTTCAAGGCATTGAAGGAAAAGATGCTCCCGATGGTCTACGAGCTTGGATTCCTCAAAAAGTAACACTCAACCCCGGCAACCTGCCGGGCTTTCTTTTTGCCCCAGGCGCCCCATGCCCACCGTGTCCCATGTGCCTCCCGATCCTCAAGGACCTGGGGGAACATCGTGGAACCGTCAAAAAGGAGACAAGAAAATGAAAAAGCAAATCACTTATAGCGCACCGATGCTCGTTGCAGGTGCAGATGGCAAGCTTCATGTGAAGCACGTGGTCGCTCCCGCCAAGAGCAAGTAATCAAAAATTCAGCCAATAAGGAGACAACATGGCAGACAAGAATTTTTCGGCAGGCATCAGAGAGTGGTACGTCAAGGCTTACCCTATGGACGACCTCGGCCCGGGCATCGTTGGCAACTTCGCAGGTGCATTGGAAACGATGGCCAAGGGCGGGGACATCTATGACTACATTGGCGTAGGGGATTCCCTCATCAGGGAACGCCTGTTTACCCGCTTGTCCAAGATGCTCGGCCTTGACTACGACCACATCTATGAAATGTGGCTCAATCAGACCATAAGCCCCGAATTGAGGGCAAAGGCCGAGGAGAACGGCATCATACTGGCCCGTGAACCTATCTAGGAAAACAAGGATACAACAATAAAAACAAGTAACCAAAAGGAGACAGAGAATATGGCAGGAACATGGGCAGATGTGATGATGGGCTTTGAAATGCTCGAATGTAACCGAATCACGGAAGAATCACGGCGCAGACACCAACATGATGAAGAAGACCACCATACCCGCTATATGCGCAAGGTTGAGGAACGCTTCGGATTCAGCGGGTACGGGCGAGTGTGGGACAGAACGAAAAAGCGCTATGTCACCGTGGACAGAGAAACTTTCCTCCACAACGCGCAACAGTACGACTTTGACGAAAATTGCTGTGACTAGTCCAACCGTGTCTCCATGTCCCCCCGGTTCCCTGGGGCCTGGGGGAACATCGTGGAACCGTCAAGCAAAAGGAGACAACATGGAAAATAAAATTTATTCTTTGACTGGAACGGAAAGCTACCATAGCTCCGACAGATGCACGATTAATCCCGTCCTCTTCCACCATCTTGAAAACGCGAAGAAGTCGGCCATCAGCCGCTTCATTACGTGGCTCCGCGACATGGAAATCATCTATGCGGTAGACGGCACGGAATACCTGTTCCTTGACGAACTTGAACCTGAAGGCACGTTTGACGATTTAACCGTGGCCGATATGGGCAAGGACGAACATAACCGCGTTCCCGTGGAAACCCTTGACAAGTTCCTCAACGGCATGGAGTTCTGCTCGCTCTATGCAGGCGGGACTCACTCCTGCGAGGACTACATTGAAATTCAAATCAACGAAGCAGAATTTGAGGACTAATATCATGGTGCAATATATCGTAATACGCTCGGGAGAAGATTCCACCGCCTACGGGAGAATGTTCGCGACTCCCGAAAAGGCAAAAGAATTTGCAAAGCAGGTCGCTGAACGAGTGCAGGAAGACTGGGAAGATAGCACCCTAATAATTTTTGAAAACGAGGTAGTCATTGACCGATACGCTCTTGACCTCCCCAGCATCGTCTGGCGCATTGAGCGCATCGTTTCCGATGACGAGCCGTCCCGTGTCTGCCCGCACTGCGGAAAGCGCGTCACTCCGTCCAAAACGGGCGACTACCGCTGGCAATGCGAGGACTGCGATGAGGACTTCTACGATGCCGAGTGCGTAGCCAGCAACTAGCTCTTGTGCCATGACCGCAAGGTTGAACGAAAGCCGTTCCCCGTGCGGTGCGGTCATGCTCCTTAAACGCACGGGGAACGCACCTTTGGCCCCATCGTCTAGCGGTCTAGGACGAGGGATTCTCATTCCCTTAACAGCGGTTCGAGTCCGCTTGGGGCTACTATTGACCACCGTGTTCCCATGTGTCCCGGTTTCCGGGGGCCTGGGGGAACATCGTGGAGTTGTTCAATCAAACAAAAGGAGACACGATATGAACACTGAAAACTTCTACTTACTCGGCACGAACAAAGAAGGCAAGAAGGTATGGCTTGAAAAACCGCGTTGGGACTGCGGGTGGTACTGGGGCTTCGGCTACCTTGAGACCATGCGTGGCAACCGCGAGCCGTCCAAGGCTTCCGACATCGAAATGCACACCCATTGGGACAGTTGCGTACACGACAGTCGCAAGAACGCCTATGACTGGTTCGAGCACGAGTTCGGCAAGACCCTCACCGACAGCTTCAACAACAAGGTCAAAAAGGAAAAGGGAGTCAAGTACTGCCGCTTTACCAACAGACAGCTCTGGACTCTCTGCGAGCTGATGGAGAGCGTCTACTGCCTCAAGGAGGCTGCTGAAGTCCTCGGTCGCGGTGGCTCTCACTACACGACAAACCCGTGCGCGAGCATCATTCAGAACAAGGGCGAACGCGACCGCATCAACTCCAAAATCCTCCCCGCAATCTTCGCTGAAATCGGCAAGCTCTTTGACGAAGTGGACAAGGCCGAAACACCGAGCAAGCCCATTCAGGGTAGCGGGTGGAAAAAACCGAACGATTAACCCCAGTGGCCGAAAGGCCACTTTTATTTTTTAATTTTTGACTTTAGGCCCACCGTGTCCCATAGGCGCCCGGGATTCAGGCGCCTGGGGGGACATCGTGGGACTGTAATTCAAAAGGAGGCAACATGGCAGTAACCCTTTACATTCTTAGACAGGACGGAGACCCGGTGCGGAAATTCGGCCCGTGCCGTTGCCCATCTGATGACGAGGAAGAATCCCTCGTTGCCCATGTGTGCAATGAAATTAAGAAGCACAGTGAATGTACCGTAAAGCTCAACGCATCTTTCTACTTCGACAAGAAAGGCGCAAGGCACAACTATATCCCCGGCAGACAAGAAATGTGCTACCGGGGAAAGGAAGATAACCGAAAGCTCCGCAACTACATCAACAGGCTTCGCCGTTACTTCTGGTGCAACCTGTTCAACATCTATGTGGAGACTCCGGCTGGAACCCGTCTCATTGACTTCGAGTTCGAATATATCGACATGTAAAAGGGAGGCAACATGAAAGACTACTGCAAGGACTTGCTCTCTTGCCTATCGCCCAAGCGTGACAAGATGGTTCGCGACATGACCAACTATCTCTGCGCGGTGCGCGAAAAGCTCCGCGAAATCAACCCTGAAGGAACTGCAATCGTGGAACTCGTCACGGACAGCAAGCTGAACACGGGGAAAAGTATCGCCATCACGTGCGACAAGAGCGCGTCCAAGCTTTTTGAAGCCGTGGACGAAATGCTCTCAAGAAAATTTTTAAATCGCCTTTTCATCTTGAGGTGCTGGGCATTGAAGATGAAGTGGGGCGAGTTCTACATGGAGGACTGACTAGCCAAATGTGGTGCGATTTCGGCAACCCGCCACCGATTATTGACCGTTCCTATGGCGACCCCGGCTACGCTTCAAAGAAGCTGGACAGGGACACCGCAGGGACAAAGGCGAAATGCAAGTACTGCGGACGGCCCACCTACCGATTTGTAGGCGCCACCCCAGTGTGCTCGTTCTGTACAAGCAAGGAACAGCCCAAGTGGCCATAGTCCCTACCGTGTCCCCGATGCCCCCGGTTTCCCGGGGCCTGGGGGGACATCGTGGAGACATCAAGCAAAGGAGACAACAATGATTAGAAATTTTAAAACCGGGAAGCTCGGCCTTTCCGACCCGGAAATCGAAAAGGAAAGACGTGAAATGTTCGTTGCCATGTGCAACAGGCACGGCCTAGACCCGAATGACTCCGGCTCCCAAATAGGCACGGGACACCTGTACACCCCGACCGAAATCCACAGGGAACAGGTGCTATGGGCAATGTCTATGGCGAACGCAGTCCTCTGCTACGGTGGCAAGCGCGAGGCATGGCTCAAGCACGCCTGGAAGTTCCAGTCCCAGTCCGTGTGGGAACATGACGGCCTCGGCAACCTCCGCAAGTACGGATACAACAAGGTGCAGAACCAGGCATACTCCCTCACCGCAATGGAAACCGATGCCATCTGGGAAGCACAGAAGGAACGAATCTCCAAGGCGACCATCTTTCCCAGTGTGGTCAGCGACACCGAAGAAACACTCAACGGCATAAGGTGGTAAAATGAAATTTACAATCCAGTTCAAGACTATGGGAATGACCCTCTACGCGGGACAGGTGGAAGCCGTGCGCGTAGACAGCGCAAAGACCGGAGCCACAGACCTGCTCCTCCGCAGGAACGTAAAGCAACTTGACTATGCGGCTATCCTCGCGCCCGATGGCACCGAGGCCGCACTGCTCAACGTGCCGCGATACAACACGGAGCATAAGGTGGAATGGCTCACAGTCCATAAATAATTTTTAATTTTCAAGGAGAACCGACAACATGGGCAAAAGAATCTTTACTAACGATGAACTGAAAGCGCTTAGGACAATTCCGCGCAAGATGGTTGGAAAGGTAAACAGCCTCTATATTGACGTGAATAAGGCGAGCTTCATCTATGACCCTAACAGCAAAAAAGTTGTGACCGTCCCCATACAGGTTACTATTGCCCCTGTTGCAAGGAACAAGGCCCGCCTGACCCTATACGGGGAACACTACCGCCTTGTAAAAAACAAGCTGTCCAAGTGCGATGGCCCCTATCTCGTACAGGATATAGACCTGCTCGAAAAGGACATGGTTTACTCGCTTGCACAGGCATTGGGGAAAATCTCGGAAGCCATGCGCAACCTGCGATGGGCTATTGACCTGAAACCCCTCGGAGGAAGCTGGACTTGTTAAACTTTCGCGGTCACCGGGTTGAATGTTCGAACCGCGTCCCCGGAGTTCGGTGACCGCGTGTGCCTCCTATTGACTCCGGGGGCGCACCCTTTTCCCACCGTGTTCCATAGGCGCCCGGCAAAGAGGCGCCTGGGGGAACATCGTGGAACCGTAAATCAAAAGGAGACAACATCATGGCAACACATATCAACGAAGAATCACTGACCCTCAACGACCTCATTTCAGATGCGCTTGAAACCTTTGACCCGCATGAAGAAATGCGCCAGAGCATCAAGGACTTCCTTGCCAAGTTCTATAAATGGGACGTAGACCTTGGCGAATTTAACGATACCCCCGAGGAGGGCTACCGCCCGTACAAAATCAAGGCAAAATACACGGACGAGGTTGCTGACATGACCTTTGTCAATATCTACACAATTACAGTGAGCCTCCCGAGTGACAAAGATGCAAAGGAACTTGCCAATATCCTAGATGGCGAAGTGGTGGAGGGCCTGTACACAGATGACCCCGTGTTCCGAATTACCTACCGCAACGAAATCTACATCAAGGCAAAGAACCACCATGAAGCGGAACGGATTTTCAGTGAAATGGATCCTGTAGAACTTACCCGAAAATCCAGCTTCGTGGAAATCGTGAGCACCGAGAAGCAGGCCTAGTTCCTACCGTGTTCCATAGGCGCCCGACAAAGAGGCGCCCGGGGGAACATCGTGGAACCGTCAATCAAACGAATCAACCAAAAGGAGCTTAACCATGAGCGAATACGAAGAACAGACACTCGCAGTTTTCAAGAAGCACGGCATCACCATGAAAGTGGGTTCGCCAAAGTACGGCCCGGTGGACTGGGACAATGGCTATGACCACTACACGTTCCCGGTCACTCTCCGCAAGGACGGCAAGTCCATGCGCACATCGTTCACCCAGTCCCGCGTGGGAGGCTCCACGCCCCCGACCGAGTACGACATCGTGTCCTGCCTTACCAAGTCAGACCCAGGCACCTTTGAGGACTTCTGCTCCGAGTTCGGCTATGATACCGACTCCCGCCAGGCCGAGAAGACCTACAGGGCGGTCAAGAGCGAATGGGAAAAGGTCGCCCGCGTGTTCGGTGCCGATAGCGAATGCCTTGAAGACCTCTGCAACGTGGAGGCTGGCATCGGAATCAGAATCCGCTAAAAATTTACTGTTGTCTCCAAGCCCTGCCGGTCTCCGGTGGGGCTTTTTTATTTTTATTTTTTGCACCGGGCGCCTCCAGCCCACCGTGTTCCACATGCCCCCCGGTCTTCGGGGGACTGGGGGAACATCGTGGGACAGTCAATCAAAAGGAGACAGCATGAACAATTTTTCCACCCTCTTCAAAAACCTTGCCAAGCTCGATGAAACCGAAATCAATGCTCTCAGTTCGGACGACCTTGACCGCATCTGCAACCTCGCGCAGAACGTGGCCCTGTCAGACCTCGGCAAAGATAGCAATATCCTCATCACGTCATGGGTAAACGACAACCGACCGTTTTACTTTGACTACTTCTTCGCATTGAAGCCGGACTGGCTCCATGACACCAAGGACGACAAGCAGGTCAAGCTGTGCGTTTCCATCGACCTCGAAACACGCGGTAAGTGGTATGCCCACATGGTCATGGACTGCGAAGACGGGGAAATCGAGGAATTTGGCGAAAAGGACTTCACGCCCGATGAACTTGACGAACAGGACTTCCCGTTCCACTACATGCTTTCCAAAATCAAGGAAATCTATGACAGGAAAGTCAAGGAAGAACCCGCCAAGTGCTCCGTTGAACTCAACAGGGCAAAGAGCATCGCGGAGGAACTGCTTACCCCGCACGTGGATGCCATCAAGAAGATTTGCAAGGAACGCAACATCGCGCTCTTCGTAGACCATAGCCTTGACGGGACGAACTGCATCCGTGTAGTCCCGAACGTCATGGAAGCGTGGGATAATGAAGACGGGAAGACAGAAATCCCGCTGGACGACATCCCCTTCATCGACCTCGACCTCTGCTCGTTCAATTCCGACTACGACTCGTTCCACCGCGTAAAATAATTTTTAATTTTGGAGATAAACATGGCAAAACCCGATTTCTCGTCCTTAGTGGACGGGAAGACAATTCTCGAGGTCGCCTACTATGCCCCGGAAGACCACAGCCTGCTCAAGCAGGAACTCGGGGCATACTGGTTCAACCAGGAAATTGAAATCCCGTTCCTCGGTCGCTATTATGGCAAGTTCATCGCTGTCATAGACTATAGCACTCCCCGTGACTACCGCATGCAGGGAAACACGACCAAGCAAATCTTCGGCATAGGCGCCACCCCTGAAGAAGCGGTCAAGGACGCGCTCACTTCATTCCTCAATGCATACGGGCCGATTGTTGCCGCGCTCGGCAAGGCCCTCAAGTCCCTCTGACCCACCGTGTAGCACACCCTCCTGTTACCCGGGGCCTTGGGGGGACATCGTGTGAACGTAACTGACAAGGAGACAACATGAATATCAACATCAAGAAGTTCTGCGAACTCTGCGACCTCGAACTCGACGACCTCATTTCCGAAATGTTCTCGGGTACCGGCTACGCCATCAACCCCAAGTCCGATGACGAATACGAGGCAACCAAGTCTGCCGTGGAATACGCCTACGGCAAGGAACACACCTATGTAGAACGCATCTTCGCCAGCATGCTCATGCACGGCAAGACCCTCGTGGCCACCGACCCGGAAGGCAAAGACCACGACTTCACGCTTGACACCCTCGAAAAGGGCCTCGATGTACTGCTCGAAAAGGCACCCGATGTGTTCCGCGACTTCGTGCATGGCGACAGCGACATGGGTTCCGGCCTCGCACTCGCTGACTGCACCTTCTTCGGGGAAATCGTTTACGGATAATCAACAAAAGGAGACAACAACATGGCAACAAAGAACAAGCACCCTCTAGCAATTTTCGGTGGCGACACCACAAAGGGAACAGGTTTTTCCGGCAGGGAATGGGACATTTCCCTCATTGACAAGAGCGAATGGATTTCCGAGCCCGAACGCGACCGCCGAATCATCTACAGAGCGGACGTAAGCCGCGAATCCGCGACAGCCGAAGCCCGTATCCGCGAAGCACGCAACGGCTCCAAGCTGGAACTTCTCATCGTCATGTGGAGCGATGCCGCAGATGACGATACGCAGGGCATCCGTGCCGTCAAGGAGGACGTTCCCGTTGAGGAACTCACTACCATCGCCAAGCGCAGGGCATATCTGAAAAAGGTCGCCCGATTGACAGAAACCATCGCTAAGCGCATGGGACAGGTTGACCGCGCAATCCGTGACGGGGTCGCCAAGCTCTGACCTACCGTGGCCCCGATGCCCCCGGAAACCGGGGGCCTGGGGGGACATCGTGTGAACGTAACCAAAAAGGAGACAACAACATGGCAACAAAGACACTCAAAATCGACTTCAAAGTCAACCCGAAGGTAACTTACGTATCCCCGGAAATCCCGAAATATGAAGATTTCAAGTCCAACTGGGCCGAATGCCACGATGGGGAGGAAGACGAATACCCCTGCCCCGAAGAAGACTCCAGGGAATACTGGGACGAAGTGAACTTCCAGAAACAGCTTGAATATGATGACTTCAGGGCAAACTTCAAGCACGGCCAGCTCATCGGCAAGACCTGCGTGTTCCTCGGCTTCTACGACTCCCGCTACCCGGACTTCCGTCCGTCCCATGGCGGTGGCAACGTAACGCGGATCGATTGCTTCGATGACTTCCTCGAAGCCTTCGCAGGAAGCAACCCCGATGACGTGACCATCTGGCAGGACAAGGAAGGACTCCATGTGCAGAACGCCCACCATGACGGTACGTCAACCTGCCTCGTCAAGACCCTTACGAAGAAGGGCGAACAGTACTGGAACAGGAAGCTCGATGCAGATGAAGCATCCTACCAGGACATCAAGTACCTCGCGGAAACTAAGGGCATGTCCTCCAAAATCGACTACTACCTCTATTAACCTCAACTCCCCCTCCGGGGGGAACAATTTTTAATTTTTGATTTTTTGTTGTCCCCACCGTGTTCCCCATGCCCCTGGAAGCCGGGGGCCTGGGGGAACATCGTGTGACCGTCAATCAAAAGGAGATAACAATATGGCAAATGAACAGAAACCCTCAAAGAACATGGTACGCGGCTCGTGGTTCGGACAGGCCGAAGTATCCCTTACCTACCTCGCAAATAACGTAGTCGGCATTGAACTCGTCAAGGAGTTCCAGGATGCCTTCCAGGCCCTGCATGGACTCTACGAGGACGGGGACGACCTCAACTGCCTTATCGCGGGACTTGCACCGAAGCACGGCCTTGGCGCAGAAGACCTCCCGAAGCATGAACGCTTCTGCAACGCAATCCAGGCCATCAAGGACAAGGCGCGTGAGAAGGAACTCCCCCTCCAGCTCGGCTACATCGACACTGACGAAGCCCTGGAGCCGGCATGGTACGTGGACGTGACCGGCCCGGAAACCGAAGTCTTCGAGGTCAAGCTTACCCCGTATGGCCGTAAGCTCCTTGAAATCATCGGTGGAAAGGGTGGCCTCGGCTTCTCTACCGACATCGTGGAGTGCCTGTAAAGCAAAAATGGGCCCGCGCAGTTCGGAGGGCAATGACTAAAGCCGGTATACGGTTTCTACTGTTGTTCAGTAGTTGCCGTTTTCTGCATCAACCACGCGCACTGAATAATTTCTTATTCTGTAACCTCGCGTGTCAGACGATAGAGGCTCAGCACCTCAGTTCGCCGTAAATGGATGCAAAGCATTCATTTACACAGACTTGACGTTCCGATTACCTATCGGTAGGGCAACAGTAACATGCCTGTCACCATATTTTGGTCTTAGTGATTATCCATCACCGGGCTGCGCGGGCCCATTAAAGCCAAACCCCGGTGACATTATAAAATTAGTATTTTTTTCTTTCCAGAATTGTAAATTTTAATTTTTGATTTTTGTTGTCTCCCAAGTCCCCCCGGTCTCTCCGGGGGGACATTTTTTGGCCCGATCCCGCCTATGCCCACCGTGTAACCCCACCCTCCTGTTACCCAGGGGCCTGGGGGGACATCGTGCCAACGGAGACAACAAAGGAGACCAACATGCTCTTCAAGAAATTCAATATCGAGGCCATCAAGGCCATGCGCATCGAATGGCGCGACTATATCGAGACCTGGTTCGCAGGCGAAAACTACGACCCGTGCTTCTCGGTCGGCCCGCTGTGCATTATCTATAACGGAGACCCGGCTACCCACAGGGCCGCGAAGTGCGCCATAGACATCGTGGTCTCGCATGATGCCGTGACCACCGAGCACACCGCCGTCAGCGTGGTCTTCACGCAGTCCCCCAAAGGGGTCAAGTGGGCCATTACCCGCGAAGAGGGCCACAAGACCAAGGTGCTCCATTCCGGCACCGCCCGCGATACCGACCTCCTCTCCGGCAACCCATGCCCCGCGCTCCTCAAGGAACGGATGACCAAGGTAGCCAATGCCGCCATAGAACTCGCCAAGGTCGAAAGGACACTCATGCACATCTAAAAATTTTTTAAAAAAGGAGACATCATCATGGCAAAACAGAAACTCTCTGAAATCGCAATCGAAACATGGAACATCGACTCAAAGTACCCCGATGGCACCCCCGATGCAAAAGGTACCATCATGGGCGTATATGCGCACAATTATGACTCCCATGCCAAGGCAGTATTCTCACTTCTCGAAAAGGACGGCACGGTAGAAGCCGTTGTGAAACTCGACCGCCTCAAGGAAAACAAGATTCCGGTCTACCTCGAAGTAGGCGCCCACAAAATCCTAGTACAGCCGTAAGTTCCTCATCCGGGCCCTCCGGCCCACCGTGTCCCCCCGTCCCCCATTCCCAGGGGGGCTGGGGGGACATCGTGCAACTGCAACTGGCAAGCAGATAATCTTTACAAACGAGGTTTTGACTATGGCAAAAAAGAAAAAAGACCCTGTAGAACCGCTCTACAACTACTCCATCACCATACCCGTCCCGAGCGCCTACAAGCGCAAGCAGGTCTATGACGCGGTACGCTGGTTCGATAGTTGTGAAATCAGCAGTCCGAACGGTGGAACCCTACAAATCAAGTTCTTCGGTCTTACTGAGTCCGCATGCAACCTGCGCCGTGCAGTCCTCCTCACCCAAATTAAGCACCGCCGGGGAACCCTCCGTAATTGGGAATACGAGCGTATCCCCGTGGAGCTGGATGAAAGTACCCGGGAAGGCATCGTACAGCCGTAACCAAAAGGGGCCCCTGGCCCACCGTGTCCCCCCTTCCCCCATTCCCAGGGGGCCTGGGGGGACATCGTGCAACTGCAACCAATAAGGAGACAACAACATGGCATACATCAATACCTTCCCCCGCGAAGTCGCTGAATCCATCTTCAACTTCACAAAAGAAAACCGCAAGTTCCCAAACAAAGACCTTTCGGAATCGGTCTGGGGCTTCGGCTACACCAAGGACTCCCCGAGACAAATCTTCTCCGTGACCAAGATGTACCTCTCGTGCCAGCACGTGACCACAGGGAAGAACATCTACTTCGGCTTCACGGTCTCGCCCGGCAAGTATCCCCTCCAGTTCAGAGTCAAGTACTGGACACAGTCGGGGGACGAACGGGTCGGGGTGGAGTTCATCGACACAGAAGAAGTCGCCCGTGTAGAGGATGTCCCCGCAGTCCTCCGTAATGCCGCAAGGAAGACTTACGAACAGGCTCTTGCCCTCCACCTTGAACGCCAGGGCGAAGCAAGGGAACGCAGGGAAGGCGCCCGCTAAAAATATTTTTTGAAAAAGGAGACAGCCATGAAAGTAATCGACCTCTACAACATGTACAAGAGCCGCCCGGCTCCCCGTTCGACCTTCGACAGGGCCGTGAGAAACTACCAGCTCGAAATGCTGGAATCCATCATCGACAACAACTTCAAGGATGTCAATAAGGATTCCGATGTTTCTCAGGTAAAAATTTCACATCTGCTCAACCATGTCGAGGGAGACTTCCTCTCCCTTGCCGACAAGGCCACCAATGAACAGTGGGCAACAGTCAGGAGGCTCTGCCGTGAGGCCTCTTATGGCGGCAACTTCCTCATATACACCGAGGATATCATGGACAACCTCTATCCCAAGTCCAAGCATACCAATGCCCGCAGGGAAACATGCCTCGACAAGCAGGCCATCGCGCTCGCCAAGGCCATCAGCCTCATGCGCGTGACCGTCCATGCGGTGACCACCAGGTACACCTAGACCTACCGTGTCCCCCGTGTCCCCGAAACCCGGGGACATGGGGGACTATCGTACCTGTACAAACATAAGGAGACAACATCATGGACAAGAAAAAGACTACTTACTACCAGGCTATCTGCTACACCACCGACCACGAGGACGGCGACCTCATTGCCCCGGCGTGCTGGGAACCTACCGCATCGCTCACCGAGGCGGCCATCCAGCTCATGAAGGAGATTGAGGACTCATTTTCCGACAAGATTTGTACCGCTAAGCAGCCCGGCCCGGACTATCTTGTGCTCGAATGCAAGCACAACTCCGTCAATAGCTGCGAATGGGATTACAAGACCATCAAGAACTGGAAGCGCAACAGGAAGTACATCCAGCAACTCCAAAACTGGCTGGCCTCTGGCGAAATCGACACCATCAGGGTCACGGTACCGGCATATTTGAACTTTGCCAATGTTCAGGTTGAAGAACGTGCCGATGTCTTCTACATCAACCACTTCTCCCTGTAATACTTCCCCAATACCAAAAGGAGACAACAATGATAAAGAACATTTCCCTTCATAATTTTTTATTGCCGTGGGCATTGACCACAGGCAAGGTCGTCACCCGCAATGTCGTAAAGACCATCAAGAAGTGGGCATCCGGCGAAATCTACGAATCTGACGGAAAAGACCCGGCCACCTACAAAGTGGCCACCGATGCCCTGGCCACCGATGCCGAATGGTTCGAAATCGAACACCCGGATGACTCAAATAAGAAAGTCACCCGCCTGACCCCGATCCGCACTCTCGCAGAGGCCAAGAAGCTCGGCTACAAGAAGTATGTCGTGCCAGCCTTTCCTGAAGGCTTCGACCCGGATGCCAAGGTCGGCAACCAGCACTTCACATACGGGCAGATGTACGCCGCATGGAGAGGCGAGTTCGAACGGATGATTACCGACCCGAAGAACACCTATCCCCTGTTCAACGACCTCCGTGGAGCCCCGGACTACAATGCATGGGAATCCGTGGACTGCGCATCCGATGACGTGGCCACCATGTTCCAACAGCTTACCGACATGACCCAGGAAATTGACGGGATGTTCGTGGACTTCTACGACAACGACCCCTGGTGGGAACAGGCCGACAGCGGCGACTTCGGAGTACATATCTATGACGGGATTATCAAGCCGGAACAGATTGTCAAGAAGTACCTCCCCAAGAAAAAGAAGGCCGTACTCCCTGACAAGACCCTGACCCTCACGGTCACCGAGGCAAACTGGCTGAAAAAGCTCTTCCGTGACCGCTGGCTGAAAAGACTCTACCGTGACCATATCGACGAAATCGCCAACGCGGAAACCGACTACGAAATCATGAAGGGGGTCGCCGAAAAGGTCAAGAACCTCTAGCCCCCCGACTACCGTGTCCCCCATGTCCCCGAAACCCGGGGACATGGGGGACTATCGTACCTGCATCTAAATAAGGAGACTTCAATGAAAATTATCCAGCCCACAAACAAACCCGCATTTGACGTATTTACCACAGGCCAGCTCGACACCCTCCTCAAGGCGTGCCAGACCGTAGAACCCCGCCTCTATATTTCCACCATGGACTACAATACGGGAAAAATCCACATCGGAATGCATTACGACAACTTCGATGAAGATTCATTCATGGAAATCAATGTAGCCTCCGACTCCGTGGCTTCCGCTTTCTATGACGTATATACAAGGGTCTACGAACGCTGTATCTGATTCTCCCATGAGACCCAGGGAAACTCCCTGGGCCTCCTTTTCCACATTTCTCCCCAAGGAACAACCAATGTCCGCTACCACCTTAAAGTCACTCCTCGACCTCATCAACTTCGCCATCAGGAACAAGATGCCCGGCGACCCGTTCATGGACAACAGGGACACCATCTTCCACCTGCTCTGCTATACTTTCCTACCAAACCACTGCTCCGTCTCCCCAGTCGAAACCGAAACAGTGACACACCATTACACAGTTTCCCCAGTCGAAACCGAAACAGTGGAAAACGTGGCCTACAGGTACCACGCAGATGTCATCGGCCCCACCTTCCAGGGAAACTCACACGTCAGGCTCACTTTCGAACTTATCCCCGCCGCACAGAGATGGCAGTTCAATGCCACCTACTTCAAGAACCCAGGCTCCTCCGATATCTTCGAGGTGGTCAAGGACGAAAGCTTCATCGAGGATTCCACAGTCCCCCGTGTTACCCTCAAGCTCGTCCACAGGGCGAACGTAAGGCACGTGAAATATTTTTTGAAATCAGGACAGAAGGTAACCGCGTCATTCTATGAACTCTACCTCTCACTCCCTGGAACACATGGCCCCCACAAGTCAATAATGGACAGGAAATCACAGGAATGGCTCGAAATCCACCTGGACGGGAATCCGAACGACCCAAGGGCAACCCTGTTCCAGATGGACGACTACAGCCCCTCGCAGGTAGCCTCCGACATGGACGAGCTGACCGTGACCGATGTGTCAGATACTGGACTCGTGACACTCTCCACTCACGCAGGAAAACAGTTCACGCTCTCCGCTGACGAAGCCATCGCGGCTCTCCCTATACTCCAAGTCCAGTAATCCACCCTTTGTTGTCTCCAGCCCCCGGTGACCCATGTGTCACCGGGGGCTCTTTTTGTACCCGGCCCCGCTCCAGCCCACCGTGTAAAACTCCCCTCCTGTTCCCCGGGGACCTGGGGAACTCGTGGCACCTCCTGCCCCCTTGCCCACCGTGTATCCTCCCCCTCCCGATCTTCAGGGGCCTGGGGGATACATCGTGCCTCCGGTTCCATCGGGAACAACTGTCACCAAAAGGAGGCTCCCCATGCCCATCGTCCAAGTCACTTACTCCAATGGCTCCAAGTCCACCCTTGAAATAGACCCGCCCGACATCAGGAAGGTCTCCATCGACCACGGAAGACCCCTGGACATCAGAGTGCGCGTTGTCCTCAAGTCCGCAGGCACCCCGATTGACCTGTTCTTCCATAAGCCCAATGCACCCGTGATTGAATCGGTGTACAGTCCCCTTGTCTCCCATGTGACCGTCTTCACTACGGATGACTCCATGTCCCTCGATGACCCCGATACGGTCTACGGCACCATGAGCAACTGGATGCTATTCGCCCATGTGACCTCGGCACCGGTAGAGACCGGGGGGACGGAGGCACCGCAGGAATAAATTTTAATTTTTTATTTTTCATTTTTTGCCCCGTTGCCCACTTGGTCACTAATGTTTCGTAAACTTTTTGAAACATAAGTGACGTGTTGGGGAACTGGGGGCTGGGAAACGGAGGAACCGTTGCACACGGGTTTAATGTCCCCTTTTTCCCCCTCCGTACCCCCGTGTCCCATCGTGCGCCCCATGTCCCCGTGATACCGATGAAGGTATGATAAGGGACAGGTATGGGCGTAGGTAGGAAATCGGGGAACCTTTGTGCAGGTGTACGGTTGAGCAGTAGCATGGTTACCATAATTCTATCAATTCTATCAATTATATGAATGAAAATGTTTCACATGGAACAATGGAGGTCAAGATGGCGACAGAGAGTGCGATTCCTAGCGTATTGCGCATAGTGGACTACAACAGCACCTCGGAGCGTGGGAGGCTTGAAGTGAGTGACGGGGAAGTAACGTCTACGTGCCGTGTATATCCCATGGGGAATTACAGCTACCTGTTTTTCCGTGGCAAGTCATGGCGGGTGGAAGTGACCGGGAAGCCTGGGTGCGAGGTGTTCCGTATTCGCAGGTGGTAGCATATTGTTGGCTACCGTGTCCCTGTGGTGTCCCGGTAACCGGGTGCCTGGGGGAGCATCGTGCAGTTGTAACGATTCAGCAAAGGAGACAATAACATGGAAAGTCTTTACTATGTCCGCAAGACTATCGGCGACCGAGTGGTGACTGCGGGATTCGAGCGTATCGAGGGACTAGGGTGGTGCTGGCTCATGGACTATGTATGTTCCAACGGGTGTTCGGCAATGGACTACCGGGGGCATGCGATATTTGAGCGGCACGGGCTGGTGGTCGAGAACGGGAAGCACGATGTAGTGTTCCGCAGTGCGACCTATGACGGGGTGTAGCCAACCGTGTCCCTGTGGCTCCCGGAATGTTGGAGCCTGGGGGACTATCGTGTTGGATGTAAGAAACAAAAGGAGACAAGAACATGATTACTATGAAGGAATATCGCGAGTGCAAGGAAAAGGTCAATGATTTCGAGCGTTCGGTAATCGTAGCCGCAATCGTGACCGAGACACTTGTGAACGTTTCAGTATCCGATGTGACAGCGGTGGTGCCGGATTCCAATGGCGGCATTTGGCTCCATGAGAACGATAACGCGCACCACATACCCGGCAAGGAGCTCCGTTCCATGATGAAGGGAGGTGGCCGATGGGTTGTGGAGTTCAAGAGTGTCCGGTCAGACCGTGAATACAGCATCTTCGATGACAGGAAGTCCGCAAGACGCTACTATGACGAATGCATAGCCCGTACTGCGGAATGTGCCGAAGAAGACGATGACTACGATATCGAATGGGTAGACCTCAACTGGTACTGTTGGGCAGATTTGCCGGAAGAAGCCCTGGACTGATTCAGCCAAGGTTTCAATTTTTGCAAAGGAGACAGACATGAAGTACACTCTCATAGACCACGACAACCCTTTACTTGCTCTCGGTGCTCCATACGGCAACAGGGCGATTATCCAGTTTGAAAGTCACGAGAAGGCGCAGGAGGCTTTTAGGCTTCTCTTGAAGAAATTATCCTTCGAGTCGAACCGTGTCCAGTACATACTGGGGCGTTCCATCGTAATCAACAGGCTTTCCGACAGGGAGTACGGCAGGATGCTCCGCGTACTGGAACAGGGCTGATGGACAACCGTGCGCCTATGGCTCCCGTTCTTCGGGTGCCTGGGGGAGCATCGTGTGGACGTAAAAAAGGAGACAACCATGAAGAATGTAAAACTTACCTACTGCCGCATCGCCGATGATGGCAATACTACTTGGCCCGTCATTGAAATGGACGCTTTCGAGCTCATGAAGGACTGGTACAACGAGTGCCGGGTGTGTCCCGAGAACGAAGCCACGGTCAAGTCCTGCATCATGGACGGAGTGGAACTTGTCGGCAACGGTCTCGACCGCAAGCCCAGAGTCGAGTTCTACGATGTCATCGCCTACATCGAGAGCCACCTTTGGTTCCCTGACTCCATGCTCGAAAAGCTGGCAAAGGAAGGGTTCGTGTTCAGGCGCGACATTCTCGACCTCAACCCGAAACTGGTGTACATGGCGAAGAACGAGCACGTAAGGGCAGAAATCGGCACATCGAGCGACCACTTCGTCAGGGTTATCCGCGACTGCGACAACTACGCCATACTGGATGACCGCGATTACAGCTATACCGATGACTTCAAGAAGGATGGCGAAACCGTGCTCCGAAAGGTGGCGGGCGTTGCCGACAAGCTCGACAAGGCAATAGACGAAGCGGCGAAGGAACTGGCAGACTACGAGTTCTAATGCCAGCCGTGTCCCTGTGGTGCCTGGAAACCGGGTACCTGGGGGACTATCGTGTGGATGTAAAAAAAGGAGACATCAACATGAAGAAGAAATTACCGCTTATCGAGAATAATGCATCCGTCCGCGTATGGGTAAACGAGAAGCTTGGGAAGGTCGTGACCGATTTCCTCGGGGACGGGATGAACCTTGACGAGGACGATGTTGAGGACTACTCCCTTGACGATGACGGTCATTGGGTTGCCGACCGTACTGTGGAGTACGGTGCATATTCCCTCTGCGCCTCCTACGACATCGCGTGCTTCGACCTTTCACGTCTGGACTGCGTATCTGACGGGGACATCGGGTACGGGGGCGAGACCGTCTACTGTACCGACAGCGCACAGGTTCTCATGCGTGGCGAGGGGAGCTATGACCGTCCCCGCCACAAGGGAATAGTGATGGGAATGCTCGACCTCCCCACGGCGGGATGGAAGCAGGTGGCAGGGCCGGACTTATAGCCTGCCGTGTCCCCATGGTGCCCGGAAACCGGGTGCCTGGGGGAACATCGTATGGATGTAAGCAAAAAGGAGACAGCAACATGGCAAAGAAAATTTCATTTGACAGCATAAAGGCGGGTACGGTACTGGTATGCGGCCACTTTGACAGGTGCATGCGTTGGAGGTACGGCAAGAAGTACAAGGTCATTTCGGTGGAGCAGACCGAGGTTGGCGATGTACCCTATGACGGTTCCCCCCGCTACATCGTGGAGAGCGACAAGATGCCCGTCTCCATTAACTACATCGACCTGTATTTCAATTTCGGTGTAGGCACCGAGCGCGACATAGCCGTGATGGAAGCCCGTATCCTGTGGAACAAGATGGTTAGCACTTTGGACAAGGCGGGCATGCATCCGGTAGTCGATGTGTTCGATACCGACTACACCATCGACCTGAAGGCAGTCCCGAACGGCATCAACACCGACCTAGTGTATGTCGGTTCCGAGCCGAACAAATCATGGAAGAACGCCGGGGACTACCTCTGTAATCGTCCGACCATCGGCGACCTTTCCACCTGGTATTGCGAACCGGATTGCTATGTGACCAATCCCCGCATCAAGGAGAAGCCTGCCATGTAACGGGAATCCCCGTCCTTCGGGTGTCTGGGGGAGCATCGTGTGTGCATAAAAATTTTTGAAAAGGAGACAACCATGAAGAAATTGCCGATTATCGAGAGTGACGCATCCGTCCGCGTATGGGTAAACGAGAAACTGGGTAAGGTCGTGACCGACATGATGGGTACGGGCGACAACCTCCTGCCGGAAGATTACGAGGCGGGCTACGGTGCCTACTCGCTCCCGTCCGTCTACAGCATCGGAAACCTGCCGGAAGGCTCGTTCAGGGTGTCCGACCTTGAAGACGTATACGATGGGGACATCGACTACGCGGGGGACAGCGTTCCTGCCGACAACAGTTCGATGGTTCTCATGAAGGACACGGACGATTACGACAAGCCGGAGCATTTCGATGCCGTGATGGAAGAGCTCGACCTCGACAAGACGGGATGGAAGCAGGTAATCGGCCCGTCCCTGAAAAGTGCCAAGAAGGCAAAGAAGGGAACGAAGGCAAAGAATGCCGAATTTCGCATTGTGTTCAATGCGGAAATCTACATCGAAGCCGGAAGCAAGGAAGAAGCCATGAAGTTGTTTGCCGACCAGTTCGATGATACAGAGCTGTTCACGTTGAAGGCAAGACAGCATGGCGCACAGAACCTTGAAACCGTTTCTGTGGAAGAACCCTTGAAACCGTTTCTGTGGAAGAAAATTAGCCTGAAAATTTTTTAAAAAAGGAGATTCCATGAAAGTTTTGATTGGTGCAAGGTGCGTGACGGACAATGCACGCATTGGCGAAGCGGAGGCGTTGGAGACATGCACCCCGTCCGTGATTGCGGTGGACTGTTCCCGTGACATCGTGTCCGGCATGGTTTGCGGTGCATTGACGAACGCGATGGGCGTACTGGCCGATTGCAGTCCCGGATATCGCGAGAACCGCGTGCTCATGTACAAGCTTGGTGCTTCCGCTGACTGGATAACCGTGACTGGCGATGCCATTGACAGAGCCCTCGTATCCATACCGCGATACTTGGAGGATACTAGCGATGGCGTACTGTACATCACGCTCCCCAATTACGGGAACGTGGAAATCTACAAGATAGAGGAAGTCTGACCATGTGGCAACCGTGTCCCGCGTGTCCCCGATCTTCGGGGACTCGGGGGACTATCGTGCAAATGTAAGCAAAAAGGAGACAACTTATGGCAAATATCATCAACATGGAACATGAAGCGAATATTGCTGACGGTCGTTCCACCGACAGTTGCGTGACCTTCGGTCGCGACTCGGAGCTCTTGGTAATGGCGGTCGGGATGGGAGTCCCTACGGGGGACTGGAACCCGAATGACGAGTACAGCCCGGAGCACATGTTCATCACGAGCGGCATGGAGCAGATTGTCGCTCTCGCTTTCGGGGACGATGCATGGGTACGAGACCAGATGGCGTGCGAGAGCGACTACGGCATTTGGTTCTGCACTTTCCGTCACAGGAAGTTTACACCGGGAAAGACTGGAAAGGAAGGCGACCCGTTATTCCGCATTGTCGCCAGTCATTTCGATGGCAAGGTGCCGACCATGTATTTGCAGTGCGTCTTTGAGGAACAGGGCGTATATACAAGCTGTTCCAACAACCACCGATTCAATACCCCTGCGGAACTTGCAGGAGTCATTGACGATGCTGAACGCGAAATGTGGGAAGCCCACGATGCGGGCGAACTTTTCCCGCCTAGCTCGCGCAAAAAATGCGATGCCTGCCAGCCGGAAGACAGCGGGGAACCGGAGAAAACCGAGTAAATATTTTTTAACATTTAGCCCAAAAGGGGACAACTTATGGCAAAGAAGCAATCCAAGAAGACTGAAACCAAGTATCAGGGCAACGACCCGCTGATAGCCTCCATGTGCAATGCGATTCCCGCTGACATGGACATGCTGGAAAGTGTCGAGGAGTTCATCGCATACGCGTTGAGGATGGTGCTTGAACGCGAGAGTCTTGATACTGACCTCCGCATAGATAAGTATGGCGACAGAGTGACCGCCAGTTTCACGCAATCCATTCCTCACTATGACGGTTCAGGTACCATCGAGGTAGAAGTGAAGCTCGCCGTGACCCATGCCGGAGTCAAAGCGGAATTTGACGCGGAGACCTATCATGGTGGCGGGTGGTATACCGAAAACGACCTGACAATCGACACTTTTGGCGGCTTACGCGATGTAATCCTGCGCCGTTGCCACGAAGCCCTTGTCGGTGCATGGGAGGAAACCGCGAAGGACGTTCAGGAAAACATAAAGTACCTCAAAAACAAGCTGGCTACCGGAAAATTTGACGAATAGCCAGCAACCGTGTCCCCCAGGTCCCCTTTATCCGGGGACCTGGGGGACTATCGTGTAAATGTAAGCAAAAAGGAGACGACTATGACTATCAGCAAGCAAGAGCTTCGAAAAATCTTGGAAAGGCACGCCCATTGGCTTGCAAAGGACTGCGATGGATGGCGGGACATGAGAGCCGACCTGTCTGAAAAAGACCTTAGCGGTGCCGACCTCGATGGAGTAAACCTTTCCAAGGCTATACTTTGGAATACTAACTTTCGCGGGGCGAAGCTTATCGGGGCGAAGCTTTCCAGTGCTGACATGGGTCGTGCCGATTTTACCGATGCAGACCTTTCCTACTCTGACCTCCGTTGGATAAAGGCCAACTATGCGAAATTCACTAGGGCAAATCTCGCCCGCACGGACTTGCTGAAAGCGCACTCGACCGATAGCGACTTTGCCAATGCGAACCTTTCCGGCGCCAAGTTGCGCAAGGCGAATTTCAGTTCGTCAAATTTTACCAAGGCGGCATTCATTGATACTGACCTTACAGAAGCGTTCATGTCCGGTGCGAACTTTACTGATGTAAAGTTCGAGAGGGTACTCTTTGCACACACCTATCTTGCAGGGGCAAAGATGGTAAGGGCGAACCTCGACAATGTGGGCATGTCGAGAACGAGTGTACACGACATACACATGGCTATCTCCGATGTGGACTTTACGGATGCAAGTCTCCGGGGTGCGAAGCTCATGCACGGGAACATCTACAGGTCGAAGTTCAAGAACGCGGACTTGACGGATGCTGACCTTTCCGAAGCGTTCCTTGTCGAAGCGAATTTCAACTCGGCAAACCTGACCAACGCGAAGCTGACCGGAGCAAATCTCGAAGATGCCATCTTCACGAAGGCTACGACTGACGGTGCCGATTTCGCCAATGCCGAAATGAAGGACACGAAAATCAGCGACAAGCAGATTTCCAAGGCACATGCGGTCAAGGTGTCGAAGCGTGTCCCACAGAAATTTGTAGTGACAATCACCTACACGACCACGGTCGAGGCGGTCGAGGTCACCGAGGAAGAACGCAGGAAGGAAGCTGAACGGATTGCCGAAGGTAAGCTCATTTCTACCCTCGATGCGGATGTCGTGAGCGTGAAGGCCGAGCCCGTGAAGGAATAAGCAACCGTGTCCACATGGATCCCGATCGACCGGGGCCTGGGGGAGCATCGTAGCCGTGTAAAACGAAAGGAGACCGATATGGTAAAGAATGTCAAGGAAATCTTCAAGATGCTTTGCGAAGCGAAGCTACGCAAGGCAAAGATGTACGCGGAAATCCGAGTTGCACGAATCATGGATGAAATCGAGGATGCGGTGGCGACCAACCATGACCACCTCGTTACCTACATTCTCGATAAGGAGTTCCGTTCCGCAATCGAGGACAAGCAGTTCGATGTGTACGCCTGCGAGGTGGAAATTATCCATCGGCTGAAAATCGACCTCGGATTCAAGGTGGAAGTCGAAGTCAAACACGGTCTCGACACCATCAAGATATATTGGGGTGAAGATGTCGTGGGTGCAAAGAGCGCGGACAACATCCGATATGCGGTGCGCCCGTTCTCGAACAACGAGCCGGAAGAACTGAACGGAATCGAGCTGACCGGAAAGTCGCCGGCATAGCCCTCCGTATCCCATGTGTCCCCGTTCTCCGGGGACCTGGGGGACTATCGTAATGGCGTAATCAAAAAGGAGACAACAAATGAAAGAAAAGGTTTACATTCAAGAATATAGCATCCGTGGTGGCATGGATGAACGTGCGGGCGAAACAACCAAAATTGGCAGGCATTATGTAGATGACTGCCCGGAAAAAACCATGTGGGACATGGTGCTCAACGAAATGTCCGGTGGATATGAGCAACGCCTGTTCGTGAACGATGACGAATATGACATTGTTTGTGCGGATGAAGCCATCAATGACCTTCTTGAAGAAGGCATGGAAGCATTCAAGGAGGAGCACCACATTGACAAGATTACCTCTATGGGCTACTATGACGATGAGTGGAGCGGATGCATGTCAGACCGCACCGAATACCGCATTGAAAAGGAAGTCATCAAGCCCACCTTGGAACAGGTCAAGGAAGCTCTTTTCGAGTACCTTGAAAACCGTTTCGATGAAACGAAGGTTGTTGATGAATGGCACGATGCTTTGGTAGAAGGGTTGCAAGCAAGGTATATTACCAAGCAGGAACTCAAAGAAGACATCGAGCGCATCTTCAACGGGGATGAGGTGTGACAGCAACCGTGTCCCATGTGTCCCCGAACTTCGGGGACCTGGGGGACTATCGTAATGGCGTAATCAAAAAGGAGACAACATCATGGATATCAAAGACAGCAAGTTTTTTTATCGCGGCAGACCTCAAAATCCTCCGCGCCCTCGGTTTCCGCGACCTTGAAGTCAATGTGGACACGGAAGGCGAATCGGAAGAAATCGCCCTCGGCGACAACCAGTACCTCGTGGGCGAGAGGGGCGACCTCGGCACATCCTACTACGTGATTGACCGCGACTGCCACGAAGCGTTCACCCACGGTGAAACCTCAATCATGGCACTGGCTCACTACCAGTCGAGTTCCCTGACCCACTACAACTACGATGAAATCCCGGACTATTTCTGGATGTGGGAACTCCGCGAAATCTTCTACCGCAAGAACAACAAGAAGGGCGTGAGCGCAAAGCGTTTCCAGAGGTACCGCGATGAACTGGGCATGGCCGTGGTGTTCAGCGCGGACTGCAAGAAGGTAAAAATCGCGAAGAACATTTTTTCCAAGTACGACAAGGACGGATGCTATTGTCCCCTCCCGGACGAACTCCCGGCCTTTAACGAATGGGAAGCCATCAAGGACAAAGACGGTAAGCCGCTTGTAGCCAACTGCGCCAATGTGTTCAAGTCCCGTTCATTTGTCGAGCAAACCCGTGCGCTCAACATCCTTCTCAAGAAGTTCTACAAGCGCATCAACGGAAAATAACTTTCAAAAGGAAGACAATCCATGTCATTGAAATCTATTTTCTACCATACGATAGACGAACTGCGTGACGAAGACTTTGACATAGATAGCGGGGTGGGAACTGTCACGTTTCGCCATCTGTGGAGCGGCAAGCTCGTCAAGAGGAAGATACATACGTCCACGATAAAGTATCGTGGGAAACGTGTGGAATACGTCCTCATGGACGGGGTAAGATACTTCATCGTGTAGCCACCGTCCCCCGTTCGATCCCGGAATGCCGTGACCTGGGGGACTATCGTAATGGCGTAATCAAAAAGGAGACAACATCATGGACATCAAGGAAAGCAAGTATTTCACAGAAACAGACCTCAAGGTTCTTCGCGCTCTCGGTTTCAGGAAGCCGGAAGTTGAAGAAGGCGCCGACTATGGCGAGGAAATCTACCTCGGCAATGACACTTACCTGTACGGGCAACCGAAGGACATCGCATACGCCAATACTGGCTATTACGACTACTTCGTATATGACCGCGATTCCGAAGAAAGCTATCGCCATACCGACAATGCTCTCATGGCAATCGCCGAGTTCATGGCGGGTCATCTTGCATGCGATTTCTATGACGATATCCCAGACTTCTTTTGGCCGAATGAACTGCATACCATTACCACGCGTCTGAACTTGGTTCATAAGGTAGTGACCGTCAAGCGTTGCCAGACATGCCGCAGTGAACTTGGGTTCGCCTTTGTCATCAACGGGGACGGTTCGCAGATAAAGATAGCAAAGAACAAGTTTACGAACGAAGACAATTACGGGAACTATGTTCCGCTACCGGATGAACTTCCCGCATTTGACGAATGGGAAGCCATCGTAGGCAAGGACGGTAAGCCTCTTGTTGCCGACTGTTCCCATGTGTTCAAGACGAGTTCCTACCGCGAACAGTGCTGTTTGCTCAATCGTGTCACAAAGGAACTTTATGACCGCATGGACTAAAAATAAATTTTCATTTTTTCAAACGGAGGTAATGCGATGATAGTACATGCCGTTACTACGCTCAACAAGAACTGGACATCTACCAAGACCTTCCTGGTTGATGATGTCGCTAAGCGTGTTCACAAGCTGAAAGAATGGGCTGAATACTTCATTGCCGATGGCGAGGAAGACAACGTCAAGGAAGTAGTTGTGTACGGTTCCGCGCCAGAGGTTACTGTTGTCCCCTATGACGGGAAGAATCCGACCTGCGATGCTGTTTCAAGCCTAATTGACGCTGATACGCAAAAGGTTGTAATCAAGTGCATTGACGGGAACGTGCTTACCGCGACCGCATCCGTGTTTGAAAGCAACGGCGAGAGCGGTATATGGGTAGAATGTTCCCTGGACGAAAATAAGTAACCTATCAACCAACCGTCCCCCGATCGATCCCGGCATGCCGGGACCTGGGGGATTATCGTGTAGGTACAAAACACAAGGAGACAAACATGGTTCAGCATATCGCTTATTACAACGACCCTATCGACATCTTCGAGCTGATGAACAAGGATGCCAAGGGCATCGTCAATTATTACAAGAAGGGCAAGGGCGCATATTTGCGTCCAAACGACCCTGATTACGCCCCTATACAGGGATGCCATCCGGTTATGGTGGGAAAGGAAAAATGGTACGTCAAGAAGTCCATTGACCGTACGAAACTTGATTCCGATGGCAACTACATCGACTTATACAAAGTAATGTAACAAACATATCCAAAGGAGACAAACAATGAAGGGCAATTTCGTAAAGTTGGCCATTTTGGTCAAGAATACTGTCCGCATGGACGAAGCATCAAAGATTATCGGATGCCGTGATGAATCCGGCACAATCCTCTCCGAGCTTACTTCGCTTTTCTCGGTGGTCATTGACGAGGAACTGGCTCACGCCACGAGGGCGAGCCTTTCCGGTCTTTCGCCCGATGACAATATCGCTATTGAGGAAAGCAAGTTTGAGACTTCAACATCGAAGGATTCAACGGCAAAGCACATTGACTACATCTTTATGCTCACGGGCAATTTCCCAGGCGTTATCAAGTTGCGCCTTACATTCAATGTAGAAATGGGCAAAGTTGATTTCTATATGCAGACGTTGGCACAGGATGACAGCGGCAAGGTAGTTGGCGAGAACAGTATCGGGGAAGACGAACTCTGCGGCATCCCGACCGCCCTCCCGCTGGCTGTATCGTTCATGCTCCGTGACTGTAAAAAGAATGGATAACCAACCGTCTACCGATCGATCCCGGTCCTTCGGGACCTGGGGGAGCATCGTATCAGCGTAAACATAAGGAGACAAACCATGACAACCCACAATCTCGTAAACGGCACCGCAACCCTCGACATTACTGTTGATTGCAAGAATCACGTTACCGCCGTGTTCAGCGACCCGAATACCTACGATGAACGCGAATTTACCGTAACCTGCAACACGGACAACGCATTCATGATACTTCAAGACATCATTGTCCAGTTCGGTTTCGCAGATAACCCGTTCTTCAGGGCATCTGGTTGGGAACTGGATGATACAAAGGAAGCGACCGTAGCCAAGGAAGCTCCCCTCAATAGCCCGACAAGAAAGCTTGAATACGGCGTGATTACGGCTTATCCGCACTCCGTCAAGTTCACGGCAATCCTCTCGGACATGAAGGGCGTGGCGGTCACGGAAAGCCCGGAAATCATCTTCCTTAAGCCATCTCATCCGGCTTACACCGTCAGCCTGTCCCATGCATCGAGTGACAAGTTCGTCAAGCTGACCTCGTGGCTTGCAGAAAAGAAAATCGCATACGAGACACTGCACATTGCGGACTACGCCGAAACAATCACGTTCCTGGTCGCAAATTAGACCAACCGTATAGCCCAGGTACCGGATGCCACGGCACCTGGGGGAACATCGTAACGGCATAACAAAACCAATCAAAAGGAGACAACCCATGAGCAAGACTAAGATTAAAAAGTTCCCGCGTGAAATCTACTGTTGCCTGAAGAACGTGCAGGTTAAGGTCATCAAGACCCGTTCTCGCGGCAAGGACAGGTACGTCTACGAAATCAGCGCAGACGGTACAGAACCGTTCATCCTTGACCCCGAGTTGAGCTATGATGCGGGCGAATGCCCGGAATTTGAAGATACATGGTGCGGTGGCAAATGGGACAACGGCAAGTTCAAGGGTTGCGACTATGACATCAACATCATGGACAAGAGCGTTTTCGGTAGCGATGACGATGACAACGTTGGTCTCGGTGCCGCCATGTATGGATGCGAAATTGTCGATGGCGAGCCGCAGACCAATACCGATGACGAAATCCCGTTCATTCCGGTAACATGCTGGTTCGAGAACGGCAAGGGCAAGCGCACCGAGTTCAAGTGCGATGACTCGGAAAACTTCGTGCAACTCTTTGGCGAATGGGATGGCAAGAAACTCCCGTCTGCCAAGGAACGCGAATATACAGTCACGGGTACCTTCATGTTCGATGTCAAGTATGTCACGAAGGCGACCAATCGCGAAGATGCCAAGAAGGAAGCCATCAAGCGACTGACAGAAATTTACAACAAGAAGGGCATCGAAAATCTCGGTATTCTCGGTAGCTTCGTTGCAAATTAACCATAAAATATTTTTTGAAATTTGAGGTACAACATGGCTGAAACCAAACTCGAAACCATCATCCGCGTAACCAAGGAACTGAATGCAATCAAGGCTAAACACCCGCGCATCATAGACATCGGAGTCATGGGCGTGGAAGAATTTATGGATACGGTTGGCAAAGACCTTCCTGCATGCGTTGTGAAGTCGCTGAAGCCACATAATGGCGGGTACGCAGGCTACATCCGCATCAGGTGCTCCGATGAACTGAAACGCAAGCTGAACTGCCCGTCCATTTGGGAATATTTGTTCCATGACAGGGCAGAAGATGCCATCATCGGCGCGGTGCAGGTGCTCCATGCCGCCTGCCTCAACAGGAACAACCATGACGAGGCGAAGTTCCTCGGCGAGCTTTCCAGGGAACTCCGCATCGACCGTGTAGCGTAGCTACCCGGTCCCTGGGGACCTGGGGGATCATCGTAAGGGCGTAGCAAACAAGGAGACAAACATGACCAAGATGAAAGCACCCAAGAAGAAAAAAGTCCGCAAGGCTTACAACATCAAGTGGGACACCGATGGTGCAACACTGAAGGAATGTGGGCTCCCGCGCTCCGTGGTCATCCCTGATAGCGTTGCAGACGAAGATGTCGGGGACTGGCTCTCGGATGAATATGGCTACTGCCATGACGGTTACACAACGAATTTTGAAAGGGAAGAAGCCGATGAAGACTAATATTGAAATCGTAAGCATTGACCAATATCACGGGTCATTCCTCTTGCGAGTGAACGACCTCGATATTATCCCGAAAGTTCTCGCCCATATTGAGGCTGACAGCCCGATTGAAGGCGATGGGCATAATGGCATCGTGATTGGCTCCAATATCGCGGTTGAAACAGACTGCGTTAGTCGAGCATATTCATTGGCTAATGAACTGAAAGAAAAATTCAACCAAACGGAGGTTTAACATGTCTGATGGAAAAATCAAATGGGTTCCGGTACGTTTTCGTCACGCAATTTCATTTAACCCGATGAATGCCGAATTTGTGAAGTCGGGCAAGGACTCCGGCAGAGTCGTGGATGCAAGTCGAAAGAAGTTTGAAGACTACGGTGCCTGTCTCGCCGAATGCGAACGCCTGACTGATGCAGGCAACTGCGCCCGTTGGGAATTTGCCTACCTCGCGAAGGAATTTTCCAAAAAACTCAACGAGCTTGCACGTGACGAGCGTTTCTTCATGAAGGGCATTGCTGACGAAACGCAGGACACAATCTATGCGACCGCAAGAATGATTGAAGCAATGGCACGCGAAATGGTGCAATAAAAGGAGACAAACAATGAGAAAGATTAAACTGACTGAACGCAAGTTCACTCCGAGCGAGCTGAAACAACTGAACTCCAAGAAGTATCTGTCCTTCAAATGCACCCGAAAGAAGGTCATTGACGGAAAGAAGACGGATTTCGCCCTGTTCTCGTTGAGCAATAGCATCATTTCGGAACACCATACTGTCGGCATCACTCCGGTATACGTGAAGGAATCCTACACTCCGAAACGCAACAACAGAGTGACCGCCATGGGATACAACGGGCTCAAGGTGGTCGTTACGATGGTCGGGAAGGATACTACACGTCTCTATTCCCAAATCGGCGCTACTACTGTAATGTTTACAACCCAAAGTTGCAACATCGCTGACGCGCTTGCGACAGCAATGAAATTAGCTGATGCACAGCAAAATCTGTTGTGGGAAATGCCTGACAATGCAGTACGCGTTGGCAAGCCGCCAAAGGTAACAACGAAGTACACCGTGTAGCACGTCCTCCCGGTCCTTCGGGACCTGGGGGAACATCGTAAAGGCATCGAAACAACTCATTCAGCAAAAGGAGACAAACATGAGTATGTATGCAGTAATCGGATATGGATTCTCGGAAGTCCCGCGCAGGGAAATGGACGGAACCGCACGCAAGGCATTCCCGGTCATCAACAGTATTTCGCATTTTGACACCCGTGGCGGTGCCATAGATGACGTTATCAAGCGTCTTGGAGACATCGTTAATAATGCCGATGGCGATGTTGTACTTTCTTCGTACGGCGTTACCGATGTGTCCTATGACGCCAATGATAACTGCCTTGCGTATTCAAAGACCGTCTTTGATGAAGACCATCCAGAATCAAACCTCTTCGGGCTTCGTAAATGCATGGAACTTTATGGCCACAGCCATGTCGAAGTGGAAGTCGGTGGCACCAAGGCAACCTACGCAATCGTTCGCGTCAAGGAGGACTAATGATTACAAGACTCAACCTAACCTGTATCGCCCGCGTCTATCCCTATGAATACAGGGCATTTAGCGAAAACTACGACAAGTTTTGTTCCAAGCACTCCGATGACGGGGAACTCGCAGAACAATCCCGTTTCATGGTCAATGCGGCAACCAACCCTGATTACCGCGTTGAAGATGAAGACGATGCCAAGTTTGTGCAGGCAATCAAGGCAGTCATCAATCGTTTTGCTACCGATGGCATCCGCGTGTTTCCGGCTGTCCTTGATACCGAAACGCAGTTTGAACTGTTCTTCGGTGTGGAAAATTCCTCGGATGAACTTCTCGCCCTCATGGGCGACAATGTTCTTACCGAAGAATACGATGACTCCGATGAAGTCTTTGTCGCGTGGTAAGGAGGGACTATAATGAGATGGAATCCACATGCGTTCATCGTTTCAGTCAAGGGTACCACCGGGAATGGGACGGTGTTTAATGCAAGCTTTACTCATTGCTCATCCAAGGAAGGCATTGACTTGGCGGAAGAGCTGAAAGATGTCGCCAATCATTACGACTACAACGTGGATGACAGCGGGATAAAGAACATTGTCATCATGGGCGTGTTCGACTGCGGAAAGAACAGCTAACCGGTGGCAACCGTGTTCCATCTGTCCCCGGTCCTTCGGGACCTGGGGGAACATCGTAAGGGCACGAAACCAAATCAACTTAGCAAAGGAGACAACCTATGAACGAAAACCAGAAAGCCGCATTTGAACGTACTGAAAAGCGCTTAAAGGAGAGCTTGGCCAGATTTGAAAACGATGAACTCGCTTTGAGCCTCATTGAATACAACCCGAAGAAGGATGGCACTGCACGCCAAAATTTCGGGGACAACTTTGCCATCCGTGGTCTTGGGACTGCACTGAAATACCCTTTCGGGCACTCGTATCGCCGGGTGGAAGTGAAGCCAGTAACATACAACGGCTACAAGGGTTCTACCGTTGTCTGCCTTGACATCAGCGTTCTCGACATTGACAAGCCGGAGGACATGCAGAAGGCGGGAATTGACCGCCCGGTCAAGCATGTAAATGACGAACGTTTCGCATTCAGCATTTTCAGCGACTTCGAGGATATGCCGACAGATACTACTGCGGAACAGTATGTGAAGGTCATCCACGAAAAGATCATTCCGGGAATCAGAGCAAAGCAGGAACAGATTAAGCAGGAACTTGCAATGCTCCCCGAAATGTTCAACCAGTTTATCCTCATGGGCAACATGTACAATAAACTGGAAAAGGAGACCAAGGACACGTACCTTTTGAAGTACTCCCTTAGCGACCTTGTTAAGGCAATCCCTGATTTGCACGACTAGATTTGTTGTCTCCAGCCGGGCGTATGCAAGTGGGCACAAGCGCCCCGCGATTACCCAGATGAAATGACCCAAGACAGAGAGAACTGTTAGGGTGGGGAAAGTGGGGAGACGAGCTAAACATCGCCACGGAGGTTCGAATCCTTCCCCCGGCATTTTTTTAAATTTTTATTTTTCATTTTTGTCTATGCCCGCTCAATGCGGTGCTATTCAATGAAATAATTAAAGGAAATTTTATTTGCTAGGAGGATATATGAGCGATTATAGAGTAAAGATTCCTGTAACTGTCACTGTACCAGTACGGTCCCAAGCTAAAACAAAAGCTGATGCCGTTAATTTTGCTGTTGCCGCTATCCATCGGCATCTTCCGTGGCCGTGGCTTGACCTTAAAATTGACCAAGATGCCATCGTGATTGATGAATTGAAGGATGACACACCATACGCCAACGAACTATTTATGAAAGCCGAGGTTTAAATGTTGGGACCCGACCCCTACAAGTATGTCCATTGGTATAACCGCTAATAAAAGGAAAATAAAATTTATGAAACAAATGCTTATCGGGTTCGTTCTCGGCGTGGTCATGTGCCTATCCATGGGAGCTGAGCTCTATCATCCGGTACGTGGCATCATTACCCGTACCGAAACAAACTTCCGACCGGACATCGCATCCGATTTCAAGGCGGTGCTGATGAACCAGGAAACAATCTACAACCTTATCAAGGATAGATGCCATTCCAACTAGTAAGGGTTGCCAAAGTTGGCACGGCATGCTACATTTGAAGTATGAAGAAGCTAATCTTAAACATCCCGCACTCTACTCCATGTCTGGACTTTTCCAAGTGGAAAGACCCCGAAGCCGTAAAGGCTGAACATGACAAATGGACGGACTGGCATACCGATGCCATGTTCAGCATCCTTGGCTCGTTCAACGAAGGCAAGGTCGAAAAGGTCGTGTTTGGCCGTTCCCGATATGAAGTGGACGTAGAACGCCTGCTCCATGACCCTATGGAGGACATCGGCCAAGGCATCGTCTATGACAGCTTGAAGAACGGGCAGGTGGAAGTCCGCGATGTATCCGTTGAGGACTCCGTTGAGCTTACCCGCGCATACGTGAACCATTGGAATAAGGTGGCTTCGCTCTGCACGGGCGATGGGTTGCTGATTGACTGCCATTCATTCCCTAGCGACTACAAGGAAGCGATGAACGCCAACGGGGAAAAGGTAGATGTCTGCATCGGGTTCAACAATGACAACACGCATCCAGGCGAGGAAGTAATCAGGGCAATCAAGCGAGAGTTTGAAATGCATGGGTACAAAGTGGGTATCAACTCCCCGTTCAGCAACGCTTTTGCTCCGGTTCCCGGCTTCCCGTCCGTGATGATTGAACTTCGCAAGGGCATATATATGGATGAAGGCACCCTACGCCTTCTGTCGGGTGCCTACAAAGTGAATCAGGTCTTGAACGAGATATACAGAATCCTGTTGGCCTAGTGATTGACTTGCTTATTCCATTTTTCCAAGTAAGACGGTAGACCCCTCATAATCACATCGGGTCTACCGTCTTTTTCGTAGTCCCAGTTGTCGGGGGCGAACTGGTCGTCCCAATGATACAAGCCCTTGTGTTCATCATCAAGGTCAGGTAGCTGTTCAAAGCCAGCATCGGAATAGACCTTCGTGAGCCTGCCAATGTCGTAGTGGTCGAGGTGGTCGCCACCGAGTTCCTTCGCCTTCTCAATCATGGAGGGCGCAACGCCCCTGATGTTCGTATTGTTATGGACGGAAACGATGTCGCCATCGGCCTTGATGGCAAAGCCCGCATCGAAGCCCGCGACCTTGTACAGGCGTGCGCCAGCTCCGGCATATTCTTCCTTGGTGTACCATGTCAATGCCGCAGGATGCCTGGACTTGCGAAGCGACTCCATGAAAATCGGGTAGTCATGGTCAAGGTCGCCATTGGTGTCCCAAATCCCGTTACGGATATTGCTGAAGATTTCGGACTCGGGCATGTCCTCCCCGGCTTCGTCAAGGATGTTGCTGAAAGCGGACTTGCGGTGTTCCGTAGTGGAGTCCCCAAACAAAGCGTTGTTGGCTTCCAAGCAAGCCTGCCTGAACTGCCCGTTTGCCGATTCCATGATTGCCTGATGCAATTTCGCCCACATAATAATACCTTACTGAATTTTACAGCAGTTTATAAGATCCCGTTCCAACCGTGTCCCATGTGTCCCCGATCTTCGGGGACCTGGGGGACCATCGTATCAGCACAAGCCAACAAGGAGTAATCATGTGGGTATTAGTATTATTCACTCTCTTGGGAGCCAACGGCAAGATTACGCCAAACTCTCCCGTGACATCAACCGTCATCCATTATTTCAAGACGGAAAAGGCATGCATTGAAGCAGGGCATTCATTCGTGGCACAAAACCGCGTCAAGGATTTCCGTGCGGAAGGCAACCTGTGGCAGGTTGATTTGGGTCACAGGTTCCATTGTGTCGAAATCGGCAAATAGCCGCTGACCAATCAGGAAAAATAACAAGCATCAAACAAAGGAGACTACATCATGCCAGAAATTAACGATGAAAACAAGCCGGAAGGCTACTTCATGCCTGAACATATCCCGCAGTCCATCGAGGACATCCGCGTGGGCGATGTGTTCCATAGCCATTGTGTCGCAACGATGGCATGCAACTACTATTACAAGGTCATCAAGCGTACGGCAAAGTTCGTAACTCTGCGCGAATTGCGCTCGATTGAACGAGGCACCGGATTCCTCCAAGGCGTCCAGTATCCGATTGACGAGTTCATGGACCAGTCATCATGCTATAACAGCCGCCGAAAGGAATACCCGGATGGAAAGGTATATGCCGAGGTTACCCGCAAGCTCCCGACAGAACTCGATAGGGAAGGACGTATCTGGGTCAAACTTGAGGACTATGAATACGCAACCCCGTGGGATGGCAAACTCAACTATTTCGACCACGCAGACTAGGAGTTCACTACCGTGTCCCACGTGTCCCCGATCTTCGGGGACCTGGGGGACTATCGTATGGGCATCACTCAAACAAAGGAGACAACCATGTCAATCAAGAACAACAGAGTTTACATCGCCGTGGGCATGTTCTGCGGTACTGACGATTCCGACCTTTTGGTCCCGGAAGTCTACGAAAGCCGCGAGGATGCTCGCAAGGCTATCATCGAGGCAATTCTCGGCGCGGCAGCAAGCGCAGAACTCATGGACGAAGAAAGGCACCTTGTCAAGGACGAGTTCGGCAACGATGGCCGCGTGGATGTCACGGTCCAAGGAATGGTCGATGGCAAGAACGTCCTAGACGATTCCCTCACCGTGCTCACCGATGAAGAAATTGACAGGGTTGTCCCTGCCGATGTAAGGAAAATTACACTCAAAGACTATTCCTATGATGAATACTGGACATGGGAAATCCATGAAAAAGTCATCGGATAAGCGCCCGGTATAGCCAACCGTGTCCCATGTGTCCCCGTTCTTCGGGGACCTGGGGGACTATCGTAAGGGCACGAACAAAAAGGAGACACCTATGAAGAACTATAAGATGCTCACGCCGGGAAATACTGTCTGCATTTCCCTCAAAGCACTTTTCGACACCTGCAACAGCAATAACCTGTATTTGACCGATTGCGGTCACGAAATCGTCCGTACGGAAGAAGACGGGTCTGAATACTACGACCTCAACAACGGTTCTACGGCATACGCATGTTGCGATGGCGAAGAATGCGAAGTGAAGTCCGTGACTGATTCCGTGGTAACTTTCATTAACAAGAACCAGGAAGAACCGCAGAAGTTCAAGCTCACTATCCGCGAATGTGAAATTGCCATCTTTGGCTTAAAGTAAGGAGGCAAAATATGGGAACACGCTCTACAATCGGATTCCGTTCCGGCAATGAAGTTCGCTACATCTATGTGGCAACCGATGGCTTCAGCCACGGCGTAACACTTGAAAAGATTGGGCATGACGCATGTCTAAAACTCTGGGAGCAAATTGGCGAAGCCGAGAAAAGCGGGCAGAAGGTATGGCTAGACCACCTCTATACCGATGATGTGCTTCCTATTGACTGGGCTGTCATTCAGCCGAATGCCCGTACCCCGGTTGTTGCGACTGAAAAGAACTGGAGCAAGGCATATCTTGAAACCCAGGCTTTCCAGTTGAGCGGCATCGTCAAGGTGGAAACGAACTGGAAAGTCAGCCCGTTCGACCTGATGCACCTCATTGATATGGAAGGTACCGTGTGGCTCTATGACCTGGACAACGACAAGGTGTTCTTCATGGGTTACCCGGAAGCCGCCGAAGACCTGGTGTACAACCACAAACCCGCAAGTTCCATCGGTATCGCGAGGAAGCAGATCGAGTTCTAGGCAACCGTGCAGGGAATCCCCCGGTTCCACGGGGACCTGGGGAAACATCGTATGGATATCAAACAACAAGGAGATATGTCATGATTTACGATTTTACACAGCAATCCCCGCGAATCCTTATTGACGCAGGCGATGGACAGTTTGTGGACCGTAGAACCGCCGGCAATCTTAAAAACGGGAATCCCATATTTTATAGCACGGACGAAAACGGACACGCCGTTCCGGCATTCAACAAGGAGTAAACAAATATGTCTGACAAGCTTTGCATTGGTCTCTGCCTTGGCGGGACCCCCATGAACATCGGTCGCCGCAGTTTCCCCGATGTTACCAAGATTGAGTCGCATCCTGATACGCGCAGTAAAATTGCTGTTGCGCTCTATGGAGACATCGAAGATGCCCTGACAAACTGTGACGAGGAATATGTCGAAGTTACCGCATACAAGGCAGACACCTCGAATCCAATCCATTTCCGCATCACGGATGACAGCGACCACGGCGATGACCTTCGTTACATCAAGGAACAGCTCATTGATTGTAAGATTGATGTGGTAGATATCAAGCCCAACGGTTGTATCGCATCCACCTATATCATCGTTCCGGTCAATGGCGACTTCTAACCATCGTAAGGAGGCAATATGAAAAAGCAAGAACAGAAAAAGACCATCATTGTCTATGTAAATCCTACAGATGACATGATTAGCCAAACCTGCATGCTTGACAGGTTTGCCACGCTTGATAAATTTAAGGCGGGCTCGATGGACAACTGCACGCTTGGGTTTCCAGAAACTCGCCTTATGCCGAAGGATGCCGCAATTTACACAAAGATACTCATAGACAAGTTTCTGGTGTCTAATGATACTACATTCAAAATTGCCACCGTATCCACGGATGTCTGCATACTCGTAAACGATTACGCCCCGGTCAAAAAGTATAAGGTTCAGTTCTTTTATCGAGACAAGAAAAGTACGATGCCTCGCGTGTTCAAGAAGTTCAACGAGTCATTCGACTTTATTGGCACGGTTGTTAGCGTCAATAAAAACGGTCCCGTCCAGGAAGACTAATGCCAACCGTGTCCCAGGTGTCCCCGATCTTCGGGGACCTGGGGGCACATCGTAATGGCGTACCAAAAAGGAGCCAACATGCAGAAACTGATTTTCTTCCATACCTACATGGGAGCCCGCTATGACAGTCCGTTCAAGGGTAAAAGCCTGTGGATGTGCTCGGTTACGGGAAGACGGTAAAGCCGCGCACGGTCGATCCCAAGACCGTACCGGACATGCTTTTCGGCATTGGCAACAGCATGATGGAGCCGATGTCTAATGAATGGATTGCCGATGAACTCGACATGCCTAGCATTAGACAGCCCGAAGTCACCCGTCTTATCCATGAAAATGTGGACGAAAGCCGGATGATTGACTGGGTTTCCGAAGAAGACGATGGAAGCTGTGAAGACGGTTTCCCGATGCGTAAGTTCGTGGACACATACTTTTTCTCGAAGGACGATTGTGACCGCGTTGTGAGCATCCTCAACCAAAAGTTTACCGCCATGGCAAAACGCCAGGCCAAGCGCGAGAACAAGACACTTGAACAGGTCGCCAAGGAACTCGGTGCCGAACTCGAAGCATAAGGATAAATATGGCAAAGAAACCAGAAACTAAATCTACTGAAACCAATGAATCCCAATACATCACTCTTAAAGAAGTGAGGGTGTGTAGCATCCTAATCAATGATAGCCAGTTTGAAAGCCACTACGAGGACATGGTTGAACTGGATGATGTCCGGCGACTGGTGGACAAGGCGAACCGCATGATTGCTATTGCCGAAGGTAAGGTTATTGGCATGCAATCTGCATTGAATGCGCTCATGAACGCTCGTCCAGTAAACCTACCGTCCGACTAGGCACCCGGATCCACGGGGACCTGGGGGCGCATCGTAATGACGTATCAAACAAGGAGACAAACAATGAAACATTCCAAGACCATAATTACATTACCGTACGACATGGCATGCGACATCAAGTACCTTCCCACTAGCCGCCACAAGAAGCCGCATACTATCCGTGGTAGCCATCGCGTATGCGGAAGCATCCCAGTCCTTGAAGAAAAGGACTTCCCGCTTGCATTCACTGTGACCACTTACCGCACCATCTGTCCGAAAGCAAAGACGCAGAAAGACCTTTCCGAACACCTCCCGACCAAGTACGGTTACTTCCCCATCCCTGTCCGCGCATACAATGGCAAGTTCTACCGCCAGTACCAGTACGGATTCGGCACAGTCGAAACCACGTGCGGGGCCAAGTGCGGAGTCAAGAACGTGGAAGGGCTCAAATATGAAGTGGAACGCTATTTCGCATCGCGAAACTACGGAATCAAGATGACCCCGCCGGAAACTGGCAAGTTCCTTGACAAATCCATTCAGCGTAACGAAGACATATACGAGCTGTCCAAAATGCAGTCGGACGATAGAAAATACTTCATCGAGTTCTGTAATCAATATGTAAGTTTCAAGGGAAAACTTTGGATTGAGTGTGGCGAGCCGTTCTACCACTACATGACATTCGGCATGGGTCATGGCAACGGCAGTACAGCGTTCTTCGTGGCATTTGCAAAGCACTGGCTTGCATGGCACGAAGGAAGTGTCGTGTACAACGCCTTCCATCGTGAAGAATGCCTCAAGAAAGCCCGTGAAATCGCAACCCGCCGGGGCGACAGCATGGACCTGCTGAACAACCCGAAGGAGAACATTCAAGTTTTCCTCCCGAAACTTGTAAAAATCAAGGAAAATATTTTCTAAATTACGATTTACTAAATCGTGATTTGGTAGATTTGTTGTCTCCACGTCCCCCTGTCCCCATTGTCTCCGGGGACACGGGGGATTATCGTAAAGGCACAAACAATAACCACTTAGCAAAAGGAAACAACCATGCAGGAAAACAAGAAAAACAACGCCACGCTTCTCATCTACCTCGTTATCTTCTTCATTGCCTTGTGTACATACGGTTTCGGCTACTATGCCGGTTCGAAATCCGATCCGCACAAAGTTTCCCAAGTAATGGAAGCCAGCGATGAGGCGAACAGGAGTCTCCATGCCGAATTGTCCACGTGCAGAGAAGAACTGACCGCATTCCAGATGCGTCTAAGAATCAACAGCGTAGCGCAGTTGGATTCGATACTCGCCGACATCAAGGCAAAGTAGGTGTACCAGTTGCCAAATCCGGCAATAAGTGCTATATTTGCTCTCGAAATCACGCGCTCGTGGTGTAATGGACAGCACATCAGCTTCCGAAGCTGATAATTCCAGTTCGAAGCTGGACGAGCGTACTAATGGAACTGGACCCCTGAATGGTGCAAATTTGATATGCCATGCCCGCGAAAGCGAGCAATGGAACCCAAACACCCAAACAACCAAACACCAGCTATCAAACCTTGCGCCTGGGCCCGGTACCATCAATTCTACATCATGAAACCCAGAGACACGGGAATGGCCCCGTGTCTTTTTTGTATGCTACCGTGTATCCAGGTTTCCCGTTTCCACAGGGCCTGGGGGATCATCGTGTCGGTGTCAAAACAATCAGAAAAGGAGACAATCATGAAAGGACTCAACAAACTTCTCTCGGCAATCAGCAAGTTCTCTTCCCGCGACTATGCCGCCCGCTACATCAACGGCATCAAGTTCGACCTCCGCTTACAGACAATCGAGGCGACCGATGGGCATGCCGCAGTCATAGTCAAGGGTAGCAAGGGACTTGTTGCCGCGATGGCAAATGAATATGCCGAATATCTTGGACTTGAGCCAGTCGGGGGCGACTTTGGCGTAGTCAAGCTCGCCCCGGCAAACGGAAAGAAGTGGTGGCCGAACGCCGAACGCCTTAACGATGAACTCACCCAGAAGGCAAATCTCCACGCGTGCCTTATCTTCCGTCATGACCCGGAACTCAACAAGTATGCTTATGTCCACAATGACCAATTCAAGCGTCTCAACCAGTTCTGCAAGGCGGTAAAGGTGCCGTTGAAGCTCATTCCTGGCGAAAATCCGGTTCGCGCCCTCATGCAGTACGCCAAGGGCAAATTCAACGGGGAAGATGTCTACGTCTGCATCGCGCAGATGCCTACGCTCCGCATGACCTATGATGCCGATGACAACCCGACATCCACCCGCATCACGTATGAATCTCTTGATGAAATCGACCAAGCAACAATGGCCATGTTCAAGGAAATGGCATAAGGAGGACACCGTGGAAAATACCGAAACCTTTTACTTCAACTTCGCATGGTCTATCTTCGGAAAGAAGAGCGCGTACAAAAAGTACCGCGACATATTCGGTCGAGTGACCGTCCCTAGCGGGCCGGATGCCAAGCAAGCCGCGATGGAAAAGATTGCTACCAAGTTCAACAGGCACGAATGGGGCTTCCTGTACACGCAGGAAGAATTTGACACCTTCCCGTCCAAGCCGTGGTGGAAGGGTACAGAAAGGGTCATGGACTTCGCTGACCTGTAATCAGAAAATGTCGGCAAGCATGAGCAATCCCATGACACAGATGAACAGCACCAGTGCCATGATGAAATTGTCATCGCATGCCGAATAGATGATGGCATTGCCATTCCCAGCATACTGCGCCAAATAGATAGTAGTTGCTGAACTTACCGATTGCATATTAGTACCTGTCATTAATTTAGCTTATTTGTTACACTTTTCCACCACTATTTACGGACCGATGACCTGTATCACATCAGCCATTCGGTGTGATTCCGGTCATCCATTCGGTCTGATTTTGGCCCGCCGTGTAGACGCCCCGCCCGATCTTCGGGGACCTGGGGGATTATCGTAAGGGCACAGAAACAAAACCAATCAACAAGGAGACAATTATGCCGCAAGCCGCACACAACTTCTATGAAAACGAATTGAAGCCAACCCTTCTCGAAGTATTCGAGGAAATCTACATTGATGTCACTAACGGTGATGAATGGTACCAAATCGGATGCGAAAAGTCCGGCGAGCCGGAAGATTGCGAGTGGGAAGACCGCGATGGCTTCTGGAGCCACAACAACGGTGGTGTCGAAATGACCTTCATCCCGAACACTTCCATCTTCTCCAACGGTTGCAGACATGCTCCATGTATTCAAACGTGGGTGGACGGGCAATACAAGGAATGCAAGGAAGATGCATTGGACGATGAAAACTACCTTGAATGGAAGGCTGAACAGGAAGCCGAAGGCAAGGAATCCGATGTCGAATACTGGCTCTCCGATACCGATGATGGCAACGAGTTCGAGAATGAACATGAAGATTCCTACATGGAATCCACTCCGTTCTGCAAGGTGGAAGCATGGTTGCAGGGAGTCGATGGCTACCAGTTCAAGGGCGAAGTTGAACCTGATACCGTCTTGAAGCTCCACTTCGAGTTCTGCTTCAACGATGACATTGGCTACGGTCGTCCGTACATTTCCTGGTGCCCCGGTGTCGGCGACCATCCGAAGTGCGCAGCCAACATCTACTTCGAGGCCAAGAATGTCGAATTTGCCCGTCAGCTTCTCAAGACCAAGATTCTTGAAATGGCCAAGCTCCCGGACGATGAACAGCGCGAAACGGTCGATTTCTATGCAGACGGTCTCGATGATAGACAGTTCTAGGGAGGTGGCCAGGTATGAAAGCCATTCTTTATGACCTGTTGCTTCTCCTGGTTGCGTCCGTACTCGTTTCTTGGTTCCCGGTACTCGCATATTGGTACGAGCACCCGTGTACCAAGAACGATGCGGTTCAATTCATCGCAATCATCAGTGACATCATCGGATTTCTTATATGGCTTAAGGCCATGCGGAAATTTATTCCTGATTGCAAGAATTTTATTTCCGACTTCAACCGCCTATTGAATGAAGGCAATAAATAATTTTTAATTTTAAGAGGATATCAATATGGAGAGATACGTACTTTCTAAGTTTTTCCGACCGGAAAATGTCGTTGAACACGCCGTATCCCGTATCAAGGAATGCGGTGGAACCCTCGACAGGGTTATTTACCCGAAAGAGGGAGAAGAAGGCATCTGGGTTACCTTCGTCAAGGACGGTATGCCGGATGTCTACCGCATCAGCAAGGGTCCGATGGGTCCCTACAAGCTCTACGAGCTTCCGACACTCACGTTCTTCCATGACGAAGAAGTCGCGAAGTTCATGATGGCCACGCTCCGCGCCATGCCGGACAAGAGCGTGCTTGAAGCGACCGACAGCCCGCACTTCAAGGCAATCTGCCACTGGCTCAACAAGGAACCCAAGGCTCTCTTGGAAGAAATCAAGGAGGGATGATGAAAAAAATTTTGATTTTTGCAATCCTGCTGTTCACTGCGACCGCGCTGTTCGCAAACAAGCCATCCGGCGTCTGGAGGCTCGCCCGCACAAACGCGATGCACTCGACCGCATGGAACCATCCGGGGACAATCATCAACATCGGCGGTAAGGTCGTCTGCCATTACGCAGGGCAGATCAGCTTCCCGCTGAACGACTACGGTCGATGTGATGATATCCTTATCCTGCATCTTGCAAAGGCGCAGGCGATGGAGGAAGACGGGAAGATTATTGGACTATACTGCGCCTATGACTGGTCATACCCGGACATGGGCGGCAACTACCTGTCCAATGACGTATATCGCGACAACTGTCCCGACATACTCGCGGCTGTAAACGGTGGCTTCGAGATAATCGGGGAATACTGGTTCAAGCCCGTGGAAAACCAGGCCATTTATTACAAGGACGGGGAACCAATCAAGCAGATTATGTCCAATACAAGGGAAACGCTTGACAGGTTCGACAAGAGGTACGAGAACCAAATACGCTACCGCGATACATACGACTGGGTATTGCGGCGACCCGGTTACGGTTGGGACCAATGGGAACGCCCGGGAAGCGTGTACGGGAAACGAATGGGAAAATAACCGGCTCAATGGAGAAATGACTATGACAGAGCTTGACATAAAGGAATCCCTCGCGAAGGAAGAATTTAGACTACGTTCATTGTCCGAAGCTAAATTGCAAAGTAAAGAGATTGCCGATGAAATCCAGGCCATCCTCCGTAAGCACAATGCTTCACTCGTTGAATGGAACTACAACCTGTATGTCGTTCCCCAGGGATTCCAGCTACATTCCAAATGGAACTGCCCTTGCGGTGTCGAACTTGAACCCGTGGACACAGGCCTGACCTGCCAACGTTACGACTGTAATTACGCAATCGTCAAGCCGTTCCCGGAAACAATGAAATAGCTAATAGAATACATATTGACGGCGTTGGTTGCCATGCGCACCGCCGTTTGCTACATTATGAAAAACAAGTGAGGTGTATTATGGAAAAGGAACAATTAGAAAGACTTTTGAAAGTGGTTAAGGACGCTTCTGAACAGTTCGGGGGTATCTACTCCCGTATTTGGGATGGCCTTCGCGCCGAACCAGGTTCCGTGTCAAGCATGGCGTTCCTTTCCGTATATAAGGATTGCAAGGATGCAATGGATTTCGTACTTGCTTACGAAATGCCTGAAACATCCATCTACACGAAGTACAGGATGCCTACCGATGCAAGAAACCATTAAGGACTACTGGAAACTGGGCAAGGACCAGTTTGGTGATACGCTGTGGATGCAGAAACCCCGCAAGGCTCCAAACGGATACTGGGAAACCTGCATGGTGTTCCACTACCCGAAGGGTACCCGTCCCGGCAGGGGCGAACACCGCATTTGCGCCTGCATGACTGACTATGTGATGAATGCTACCGCGTTCGATGGGATAATACCGGAGGACATCCGCTACAAGTTCCTTGAACTCATGAGGGCAATCGTTATCGCAAGCCGTTATGCGTGGATGCTCAAGCGCGGAAATACCGGGTTCGCCGAGGTCGATGGAGAGCGCAACGCGTTGTCCATACATACTGCGGTACATGGCTGTAATGAAATACTACGAATCAATGTGGGTGTTATCCCCGAACTCGTGAAGCTGGTGGACAATCTGTTCAATAGAGGTAAACAATGAGAAAGCATTTCAAGTGCAAGTTCAACCCCTTGCAGATAATGGTCGAGACGATATCGTACAAGAACGGGCATCGCGCTACGTCCGGCATCAATGCCAATCGCTTCAAAGCTGAACTTGCAAATCCAGCACAGGAATGCCATGAGAAGAATTGAAATCGACCGCAGCATGACAACCAGCACCCCGGTTACCGATGACATCAGCGGCATGCTCGCCAAGATGGGTGCATGGAAGCCAAAGTCCCTTGAACATGTCATAATGGCATGCGAACGTATCATCCATGCGGCGAACGATGACATCTACTATGGCAAATCGAAACACGGGGATAAAGAAAAGCTCGCATACCTCAATGCAATGAAGGGCAAGCTGATTAAATATCCCAATGGCATCGCGAACTCAACCGAATACATCTACGTGAACGATGTGTCCGTTGATGACCGGGAATGGGAAACCGAGGTAAGCCTGAATGGTGTCCGGCTGTCAAAGTACAACCGCATCGGCAATGATGAAATTCAGCTATACGCCCTGAAAATCATGTTCAGCACCATAATCGACATGGAACCCGATGGCGTGACGATACAGAATCACGGGCATAACGTCAAGTACGAAATCGTGTCCAGTTTCGAGGAATACAAGAGCGCAGTATCAAGGATGAAGGCAATTATCCCGATGATACAAGGCATCCCCGATTACCTGACCCGCGACAGCGTAAAGATTTCCTTACACAAACCAACCAAGAAGGACAGACAATGTCAGACTCCACCTACATCTACAACGACAGGCAAGGTAACATTGAAGTCATGCGGGGCGCTTTCGGCTACAACATCATCCTCACAAGGAACGATGGGGAATGGGAAGGCAAAAGGCACACGACAACCGCCTGTGTCGGGGACTTCTCGAAAGAAAGGCTCCAAGAAATCGCAACAAAACTCCAAGAGTTCGTAGACTCCATTTGATCCGTGCCGCGAAAACATGAAACAACCGTATAACCCAGTGTCCCGTTTCCAGGGGACCTGGGGTATCATCGTATGTACCGAAACGAGGCAACTATGACTATCACACTTAACGACCCTATACAGAAAAAGTCCATGAGCAAGGAAGCCAACGCGAACGTGCTCGCGTGCAAGACGAACATGTTTGGCATCCTGAACTCCCTGGGCAACCGGGTGGACATATATTCCGGCACAAACTTCTTTGACCACAACAAGAAACTTCTGCAACGAATCTTCCTTAAATCAACATTCATCCGATGTGTCCTGTGGTTCGACAAGAGCCATGCGGCCTGCCTGGGGGTAAAGCTATGATAATGCAATGGAAACAGCGCAATGGTGCAATCATGACCGTGGACATTGACGCGATAATGCGTCTGGAATATATCCCAAACGAGAAATACGGTCGCCCCATGCTTACCGTGATGACATGCGATGTGGTCGATACAATCAGCGGTCGCCCGGCCCTTCCCGGGGACCCGGCCTACATACCCGACTGCGACACTGCGGAAGTCTTGATTAACCAGCCGCAGAAGGGGCCGACCTCATGGAAGCTGTTTAGGATTCCGACCGATATTATGGAGCTTCACAACTACCTTGTGAAGTGCAAGTCAAACTGATTCAACCGTGTACGCCATGTTCCCGTTCTTTGGGGGCCTGGGGGATCATCGTAAGGGCAATCGAAAGGAGATTAAATGCGAAACGAATATAAATGCGTTAGCGGATGGCGCAATGTCGCCGCACCTATCTTGTGGAATGCGCTCACGAAGCCCGCATCCACCGATAGCACGCACACCGACCGTACGGGAGCCATGAATGATGCCCTGGCAAGCCTCCACCTGAATGCAGAGGTTGTCGGCATCAAGCAGGGACCCGTCATTACCCGCTATATGGTAAAAGTGGGCGATGGCATTCGCGTGCGAAATGTGCGAAATAATCTCGAAGACCTCGCAATGCGCCTTGGTGTGCCATGCAAGTCCATCCGCATCGAGTGTAACGATGGACTTATTGGCATCGAAGTCCCGAACGAGACACGTTCAGTAGTCCCGTGTCGTACCATCGTGACCCCGGATAACAGCGGCGTAATACAGTTCGGCTCGCTCAATATTGGCATGGGTGTCGATATTGTTGGGAACCCGGTACACTTCAACCTCGCAAAAGCACCGCACATGCTTGTCGCGGGACAGACAGGTTCAGGCAAGAGCGTGTTCCTCAACTCGCTCATTTGCAACCTTCTGATGAACAACCACCCCAATGAGTTATCCCTCGTCCTGATCGATCCAAAGGGAACTGAAATGCAGTCTTATGCGGCGATACCGACAGTCCAGGTCATCAACAATGTGCGCGATGCCGTAAAGAAGCTCGCCTCGCTGGTTGATGTAATGGAGGCACGTTACCGGATGTTTACGGACGCAACGGTTTCGTGCGGGAAGCCCGTACGTACGCTTGATGACTACATGGAAACTGTCACCGATTACACACGCGACATAAGAAACCGTTGCCGCATCGTCGTGGTAATTGACGAAGTTGCCGACCTGATGGCATGCGACAAGCAAGGCATGGAAACAAGCATCGCCCGCCTCGCCGCGAAAGCCCGTGCCGCAGGCATCCATCTGGTCCTCGCAACGCAGAGACCTTCCCGCGATGTAATCACAGGCACAATCAAGGCAAACCTCCCGACCCGCATTGCGTTCAGGCTCCCGTCACAGGTGGACTCCAAGACCATCCTTGATGAAATCGGTGCCGAGTCGCTTCTAGGCCGTGGAGACATGCTATTCAAGACTACCGATGGAGTTACCCGTCTACATGGATGCTGGATGTCCGATAACGACATCGTGAACTTCATCAGCATGTACAAGCAGATTTACAATATAATCAACAGGAGAACCAATGAAAAATCCGTTTAAGTGGTTGCGCGACAAGGCATACGATGACCGCAAGAACCACCCGGTCCGGCTCAGCCTGGACCACATATTCATCGAGACGATAGTTGCCACATGGCAGGCGTTGTGGATTATATGCAATGATGTAACCCAATACCCCTACACGATGATACTCGCCTTCTTGAATCTACTTGGACTCGGCGGCTTGATGTGCCATGACCTCGATAAAATCATCGGGCATTGCACACATGACTGGCGCCACGCGGATATTAGAAACACAACCATCATCAGTCTTATTCTAGGCCTTGAAAAGGCCGAAAAGGACATCAATGAAGGAAAGCTCGCCTGGAAGGCTGCGTTCTACGACCCATCCAAGGAGCGAATCGAATATACCCATATTCCTCTGGAACCGAAGCCGGAAGAAGAACCAACCGTATCCGAGGGCAACCAGGACTAAGGGGACCTGGGGGCGAATCGTATCAGCAACGAAACAAACAATCACCATAAGAAGGGAAACAACAAAATGCTCAACTGCTCATCCTACCTCCGCTCTCAACTCTCCAAGGCTTACGAGGCCGCAAAGAAGGTCATCACTTCTACGGAGATTGAGAAACAATACATCATCAACGCCAAGGCGGGTTCGCAGTCCGCACGTGACACCCTGTTCAACCTTTACATCCCGATGGTCATTACTTTCGCCCGTTCCCGCAACTACGAAATGTACACGGGCGAAATGAGCGACCTTATCGGTGCAGCCGCTCTCGGGTTCAACCGCGCCATCGAACTGTTTGATAGCAGTCTTGGTTATGAATTTGGCTGCTACTACAAGTGGCATATCAAGAATGCCATGAACAAGGAACTCTATGGCGATTCCGTTGTCGCCGTACCGGAAAACTTGCAGAAGCCCGCCAAGGGTGCCGATGGCAAGCCTCTTCTCGATGAAGACGGTCAGCCCATCAAGCGCAATCCGGTCAAGGTCGTGTCCGGCGATGCAATGGTCGGCGATGACGATTCCAAGACCACCCTTCTTGAAACGTTGAGCGCAGAAGGTGAAAACGGGGCAGAAGAAGCCGAAGAACGCGACCGTTCCGCACTGGTCGATGAACTTCTCTCTTCCCTTCCTGAAATCGAATGCGATGCCATCAAGAAGATGGTCATGAACGATGACCATGTGTCCACCCGCGAATGGGGCGAATCGCATGGCTGTTCCCACGAATGGGCACGCAAGGTCAAGAACCGCGCACTGAAACGCCTCCGCGAAAAGATGTCCGAAATCTACGTGGAAGACCGCATGGCGGTATAAATGTCATAATAAATGGCGGTATAAATGGCGGTATAAATTATGATTGTTTGTGACTATTGTAGACGGTATGCCACATCGGCTTGCCAGAAATGCAGGTATTTTAGCGACATCTATGGAAGCATCACCGGGGAATATTCCGGCGAATGGGTAACCTCGGAGGAAGCTGACCGTGAACTCCGCGAAATGTACCCGGAAGACTTCCATGGAAAGTTCGCCACGAAGATGATACTCGCCTACAGATTTGTCTCTCGCATTCTGCTCCCGTTCCTCCTGTACGAGAAGTGGAACCGCCCGAGACAATACATCAAGGGTGCATATTATCCGTGGGAACATCCGGTAACCAGTTTACCTCCGTGGGAAGACTCGGAAGAAAATTTACCATTTTAATTTTTCATTTTTGGAGACACATCATGCCTATCGAGGCCAAAGTAGAAGAAGCCATAAAGAAGAATAACGGCGTTATCCCAATGGAACACGTAGAGGCATCATGGTGGTTCGACGACCACCAGGAACGCATCCGCGCTGAAGACGGTACATACATTGATATTGGACAGCTTCGCTTGCTCTTTTGGGAATATGCCAAGGATGATATGTCCAAGGAATCCATTGACAGGTATCTTAAAGTGAACAAGGCACTCGACCTGGCAGTGTACGGCAACATAGCGCGAGTGTTCTGGTACCGAGACCATGCCCATGATTTCAACTCAATCACCGATGGTCGAAAGTTCTGTGAGACATTCGCCAAACAGATTCTTGTCCACCCGTCAGTCTCGTGGGCGATGGCCGGGGAAATGCACGACCTCTCCATGGATGTCTACCGTAAACTGGGGCAACGGCTTACCGATTTTGCGATGGACAACTTTACCCTCACAACCCCGGAAACTTAGGAGACTGTATGGAAATTGAAAGATCCGAAACACTTGAAAACGAAGGTCTTGTTAAGTATTATGACAAGCAGGGCAGGATTGTTGAAATCGCCTTCCTTAAATCGGGCGCCGGATGCACAATCGAATACCTCGACCCTCCCCCGAAACCGGATGCAATCACCGATGAACGCATTGTCCGTTGGAGCACCGGAGAGAAATACTACACCTACAAGGAGGAAGGCAAAACTAAATTCATGGAGTTGAAGAATGACGAAAAAGACTGGCACTATTGATGGAAATGCCCATCCGAGCATAAGCCCATGGTTGGCATACAACATGCAAGATGTCAAGCTTTGCCAACGGATGGACGAAATCGACCAAATGCATTGGATATGTGAGCTTAAGGAACGCTGGGGTATCTTCTGGCGCATACCGTACTGGTGGCACCATGGCCACCGTCCTGTTTCCCATCTAACCAAATAAGGAGAACTGACTATGGACTACTCGATGATTGTTGTAATGTACGGCTTCATGATTTTTTCAATATTCATGGGCTCGATTTGCCTGTTCATTAAAAAGCAATATGAATGCAGCTTCATGATGCTAACCTGCGGTGCCGCATGTTGCCTGTTGAACGTAATGGTGGACATGTCGGATGAAATAAATTCATCTACCTTTACTTTCGTCCTGGATGTCATCTTCTGCGCATTGGTTGCATTTGGCGCAATGTGGGCCGAATGGAAAAACATCAAGCACAAAAAGGCACGAAATGCCTGGCTTACCGAAACCGGGACAACGACTGTCATCGAACTGAAAGAGCATCTTGACGAGCTTATTCAATATGGACATGGCGGGTGCAAGGTCGTCATGTTTGACGGGCTCACGTATCATCACGTTGGCCGCAACCTCGGTGTTGGCAAGGACACCATATATCTTGGATAGGAGGACAATATGGCCGCTATGACACTAGAACTTGAATGTGCGCTCCTTGAAATCGCATTGCATCAGCGCATCAAATCGACTGACTTCCCGTTGAAATGCCGAGCCATGTACTACTTCGCCAAGGGTCGCCATGCACATCAGGAGCGTAAGGCATCGGGCAAGCCGTACTTCGTGCATCCACGCGGCGTTGCATTCATCGTGATGATGCTTGATGGTACAAACGACGAGATCAACGCGGCGCTCGCACATGACCTGCTCGAAGACACCGAGACATCTTTCCCTGAAATCCTGACTGTGGCCAATTCGGTAGAATGTGCCGAACTGTGTTCCGAACTCCGTAACAACCCGTTCCGCATTGACGAACTGGGCAAGGACGAGTACATGAGCAAGAAGCTGGAAGGATTATCCGACTCGGCGCTGTTCATCAAGCTTGCTGACATGCTGTACAATTCATATGATGACCCGGCTGAGAAGGCCCTCACTCGCATGTACCACAACGTGTGCAACGTGCTCCTGAAGCGAAAGCTCTCACCGAAATGCGAACAGCTGGCAAAGATGATTCTGCTTGCCTAATCAAGACAGAAATCGGGATAAATGACCCGAAATTTTTTAATTTTTGGCAATCGGGACAACCATTGCTTACAAACGGAGGAATTAAACAATGAACATGTATAACCGCCCACTCAACAACCCTCACATATTCTTCTTCGAAATCAAAAACAGCAAGACATTTGATGTAGCCTATTCACTGCCCTACAGTCTTGACGGCAAACCTACCGAACAGGATGTGGACGACCTCGCCAAGCACCTGGCAGACGCCATCAAGGCTAAACGAGAAGCTCTAGGGTGGGAACATCCCGACCTGTTCTACCGCATTTGCCACCACAGCCCACTGCAATCCGACATGGGCCTGGATATGGCATTTGACATCTACCACAAGGTAAGCAAAATCTTGGATGGCAAGGAATAGCCTACACATCAAGACTTAAAAATGGCAATCGGTACACATAGTCCCGGTTGCCATTTTCTTTCAATTTTGCTAAATTTTGGACATGAAAGAATATAGCTGGACCAAATATTTTATCCCCCCTTTCCATAACGACGAAATTTGCGCCGACACCATCTGGGATTCAGCCGCCAACAGGACCACGACTTCCTCTTCGGAAGCCGCATTTAAGGGCACCGCAGATGCCCATTTCAAGGCCCTGGCAGCAGCCATGAACGCCACGATGAACGGTACCGAACTCCCCGCGAAGATGTCCTTTGGACACCCGGTCTACGAAGGTACTATGAGCGATTCCATAGTAAGATTCAAGGCGGATGGCGAGGAAATTGAACTGCATGTTCGCGGCTGGGGCTTCCTGACAGGCGGTAAGGGTCTACACCCGAATGTTGCCGCTGCCATCCAGGATGAATACGGACAGTTCATCGTGGACTGCATGAACTCAATCAACGCTGACGCATAAGGAACTATAATGGGATTCTGGGGTCTTTTGACGGGTTTGGCTGCCGCCAAGTACATCGTAAGCGACAACGGTAATGACGGTGGTGGCGTACAATATGTCTACACGCCAGCCCAAATTGCTGAAATGGAAGAAAGGGCTGCGATACGGCAAGCAAAGTGGGATTCCACCCACTTTGCTCAATTTATGGACAGCGCTTCCGACTGGGTTGTCAATTTCATACTCCATGGCGAACGCTGCTGGTCATTGCTTATTACGGGAATCATCGTAATATTGATTGGATGCCTATTGTGGGACGTGCGTTCGGAAAATGGCAAAATCAATATGGGGCTGGTCCTGATATGCACCGGAGCACCCATCGTGTCCATGTATGTCATCATTGGCATCCTGTGGCTATTCATACCAACCATTTAAAAAGGATAAATAAATGGGCGAACTGTACAACATCGAAAAACTTTTTGAAATTCTCCATAAGGAATATGGAAATTATCTCATCAAGGAGACCGTCAAGGTCAAGGACTGGGACACCGAGCGCAACGAGGAAATGGAATGTGAACGAACCTTAGTCAGGATTTGCCCAGCACCTGGTAAGACCGATACGTTCGGTTGCACCATCGCGGACGATCTTGCCATTACACTGAACGGTCGTTCCGTGCTGTGGGAAGACGTGAACGACGAAGATATCTCCTCCCTTCGTGCCTATGTGTACAAGTGGCTCCTGCGCTACGCGGATGGCCCCGAACAGATCTATTCCGATTACACCCCTACCAAGCTCCTAAACTGGAAGGAACTGCCGTATCTTCCCGGTGTTTCTGCCACTGCACTTCAGGAGATGCGCAGCAGTGCCAGTTTCATCATCCAGAACCGTTCCGCATTGGGCGAGTATTTCACCGAAGATGAAATCGCGGGAACCGCACGTTTTCTTGATAAGCTTTCGCACATTTATCCAATAGGTACCAAATGAACAAAGAGAATATCATAAAGATTCTTGGACTCGATGTCCCCGGCAAGAAAGACGCCATCATACTCAACCTGACCCATACTGACCTTGATGGTGCCGTATCGGCAATCGTGGTCAAGAATGTATTTCCAAATGCAATTACCGTCAAGGCGAACTATCGTGGCTCGTCTGAATACGACTCTGCCTGTGAAGCAATTACCAGTTTGTCGTATGAAGCAATCATCTTCACGGACTTCTGCCCGGATGACAACATGGTACAGTTGATACACTCGGTAAATAAGCCGTACGTTGTCATCGACCATCACCAGACAGCCAACATTCGTATTGACGATGAACTTGGGCTGTACATCGTCAATACGAAAGTCTGCGGTGCCGTCCTTACCCTCAAGAATCTGGCGTACTTTGCAAACCTGGAACACCTGGATACATTGTGCACGGTCACCAACGACCATGACCTTTGGATTAGACAGAAGATCCCGCTCTCGGACAATCTAAACACTTTACTCTATGAGCTCGGATATGACGAGTTCATCGACATGTTCATGAATGGAATGGAAGGATATAATCTACCTTCAGAAACCATCCCAATTCTCGAAAATCACGACAAGGCAGTAGACGACCACATGCTTAAGTGTGAACAGCATAAATTACCATACAACGGTTACTATATCGAAACGGACCGTTTCAATAGCGATATCGTCATTCGACTTCTGGAACATTACGACTGGCTCGTGCTTACGGATCCGGAAGAATGCTCTCCGGGCATGAAAAAATTATCCTTCCGTACAAGCCGGAAGGATGTGAATATCGGTCAGTTCCTGAAGAATTTGGGTAGGGGAGGCGGTGGTCATCCAGGCGCTGCCGGGCAACTTATCCCAGTAGAGGAAAAGGATGAGTTCATCAACATGATTGCCGAAAACCTCTTCGGAACCCACTAAGCCGAATGATTTACCGGGTCCTGCCAATGGTAGGACTCGGTTTTCATTTGGTTCGTATCGACCACAAGCAAATCCAGGTTGGAAAACCTGAAGCCGGTGGAGTTGATGATGTCATAGGCAGAAATGTCCGGATTTCCGTTAATGTAGTGGTAGAGATAACGGATGACCATCCCATGGGACACGGCGACAAAGGAATCAACGCCATTTTCATGCTTGACATTGTTGGCAAGCTCGCTCAATATAGCCTTGATTCTCAATTTCATTGTCGACGAGCGCAGGGGAACCAGTTCCTCAAACTCTTCCCTGGTTATTTCCCAGAACTTACGTACACCCAGCCCCTTGCAGTCGAACTCACCAAGCTCGTTGCTCACTTCATCAGGATAGCGCTCAAACAGCATGTTGGCAGTACTCATGCAGCGCCTTGTAGGGGAGCTGATAATGGTGCGTCTAGCCTCTTCCGGTATATGACAGCCCACACGTTCCTCCCAGTCATCCGGCTTGTCCAGAAACGTTATATCGGCATCGTCATAACCGGCAGCCATCGTTCCCGTCAGGTTTGCCGATGTGGGTGCATGTCTGATGAAATAAATTTTCATTTTTTACTCCAGTCCCTTTCTGGACTCCTTGTCCAGCTTGCGGCCAACTAGCCACAGATAGATCCTCCACATCCACTTGGATTCCGGGTTGAACCATACCGAGCGGTCGTCAAGGTAAAAGTCACATCGAATCTTTCGGCCAAAGTTCTTCGGTTCCCAGCCAGATTCAACATAGTCGCCGATTACGTTGGAATTGGCGTTGGCAAAATATAAGCCATGCCTGTTGCAGAAATTTATTGCGTCATTAAGATATTCGCCATCAGGGAAGTCCTTGCCGCCATAGTTTTCACGGCATGTCCATAGGATAACCTTGTCGCCCTTCTTTTGCCGTTTAATCAGCCAATTAATCAACAGTTCGTTTGGCTGGCCAATGGAAATATCAGGCCACCCGTTGTAGCAAATTGTTCCGTCGAAATCCACTGCGATAGTGCTCATTTGTTCACCTTTTCCTGTGTTGGGGTTGGTTTCTTGTCTTCCTCGGCGCGTTTCTTCAAGATATCGAAGATTTCCTTGAATGTAAGCACCTTCATCTTTTTCTTGTTTTTCGCTGCCAGTTTGGCCGCTTCCTCCGACTTGATCCTGGCTGCAATCACGAAATCCAGCTCAGCAACAAACTCGGCCTTCTTGCTAGTCTTCGTCTTCTTGTAGATGAACATCTTGGCGTCTTCGTCATAGGCCATGCCATAATCCTTGGCATTGGAAAACAGCAGGGCCATTCTCGTCTCGTCCCGCATGAAGGCGTCGATTGCAGCCTCTTCCTTTGCAGCGGCGGTCATGTTGTTGAGGACATGGCGAACCTGTGCCAGGTCGTATTCCCGGTCATCATCGCCGTCAAGCCACTTGACCGGGAACTCCAGTGAGAACCCGGCCTTGTTCTTGTATCTGAATGCCAGGCCCGAATCGGTTTTCACCAATGTAAATCCATTGGTGGAGAATAGGTTCTTGATCGCGTCTTTCTTGATGTATGTAGGCATCATCCCTCTGCTGGTGTAATTATGGAGGTTTCCTTATAATTAAAGGCTTCCTGTTCCATCGCCTTGAATAATTCAGCCGCGCTGGAAAAAACTTTGCCATTGAACATGATACGCCCGTCTTTATTCGCCGGTGTATATCCGGCTTCTGCTAAGTCAGTAGCCCGGTAGACCGGTCGCCGAGCATAACCATAACCTATCGGCTTGATATCCTGATAGGAATCCGCTGGACTCAGTTCAAGAGAATGCACAGGAGTGGGAGGAATCGGTCTTTCCTCCCTGAGATTAATCTTGCTTTCCTCGTGGGTGCGTTTCCATATCTTGCGAACCATGCCGCCAACGATACAGCCGTAAAGTATATATTTGATGCAATTTATGCTCATTTCAGCCTAAAATTAGATTTTTTCTTACTTTTTTCTTGTAAATATATTTTAACATTTGCCCTCGACCGGAAATGGCGGTCCGACCCGGCCCGCGATGAATAAACTCCTATCAGGAGGTTCCATATGGACGAAGAACAGCTAGAAGTCGATAACGAAGAACGAATCATTAGGCTGACCGGGGAGATTTCAGAGGAGTCTGCTGACAAGTGCGTCCGGGCCATCCACGAGCTTTGTCGCGAGCCGGGGGAGATTACATTAATCATTTGCAGCGATGGCGGCTCCCTTGATGACGGGTTCCGAATCATCGACGCGATGACCATCGCACGGACAAAGGGATGCACAGTAAACACGATTGCATCCGGGAAGGCAAGTTCGATGGGTGCCATTATATTCTGTGCCGGGGTCCGCAGGACAATCCACCGCCATGCAAGGATAATGATACACCCGGCTTTCTACAATGAAGAGTCCGGTGGCATCACTACCCGCAACGACGCAATGAACATGGCGCTTGAACTGGATTACTACAACGGACTGTTCAGGAACCTTCTGTCCACCATGTCAATCCCCCAGGACCTCCTTGACCGGATGCTCCGTGAGGATGTATTCATCGGAGCGGACGATGCAATCAAGTACGGCATCGCCCACGAATACGAGTCCGAATACATCTAAAAGCTATCTTTTGGAGATTTGTAAGTATACACCACCGAGACCATCTTTGTCCTGGGCTTGACATCCGCGAGTTCCACAAGGATGGAGTTATCCGGGGCGATGTCAATCTTACGGATTCGGATGGGCTTTCCGTCAAGCGAAAAGCGGACTTTCCTATGGGGGTCATAGGCGAGCTTGGCTTGTAGTTGTTCTATTGTCATGCAGTACCTAAATCATGCTGCGCATCTTGCTCATCGATTCTGCGGCAGCTTCCGGGGAAGTATTGTCGATGTGCCCGCGCTCGATAAGGTTCTTACACGCAAGCTTGATTGTGTAATCGACTTCCGAGGGAAGTGCCTTGCCCTGGATGCACCCACTGTTGGCAATCACGAGGGCGACCACGAGCTTGCTTGCATCGTCGGCAAATGCCGGATCCAGTCCGAGATTGCGATATACGCTATCTACATCCACGCCTTCTGCGGCATGTTCAATGACCTTGGTGTATGCTTCTTCAAACGGTAAAACAAATGGCATAATTACCTCACTTCAAAAGGTTCTGGACGGAGTGGTTTCACCCATTTGCAATCAACCACCTTGTTCGGTGATGCCATGCCAGGGAATTTCTCCTTCCAGTTAAATGTAACTTTATATTGCAATCTTGTCTCGTGGCTTCCATTGGTAATCAATACAGTAGACGTACCCTTTTGGCGATTGTGGATTACCTTGCCGCTTTTATACCCCTTGGCCTCCAGCCGTTTAAGCAGTTCCGGGAAATCCTGCCCCACCATGCCCTTGGCCGCGCATTCGCAACCGATGTCAATCGCCTCTTCTGTTTCGCTCATTTCGAATCCTCCAATACACGTTTTAAAAGTTCAAGGTTCTTGATGCTTTCCCTATAGTTTGCATTAAGTATGGCGGTCGCATCCATTTCCGCCTGGGTAACATAGTCCGGGTATCCGTCATCAGATTTCAGCCTCTTGTCCCGGAGGCGCAACGGGACGGAGTTCGCCCGCAGCTTCTTGCGGAACTCCTTGATTGCGCCGTCGATATCCTCAAATTCATCTTTGTCTTTCATCAGGCGCCGTACCCTCGTAGCAAACTTGATCTAATATTTCCTTCTGCATCCCAAATTTTTCCGCAACACGCCACCAGCAGCCGCGACTAGTCGTAGCCAAGAATGTTATCGGGCCATATTCATTGCCGAGTGTGTCACGATATGTATATAATCCACTGCGGTGTGCAATAATCATGCGGCCTTCAGGACCGATAGTTGTGAATCCCTCCGCAAACAGCGCGGCAAAGTGCGATTCAAGAGTCGCAACATCATCTGCATATCCAAATACCAATGCATAATGTTGCATGTTGGAATCGCACTGGAATACCTCCATTGCAAGGTATTTAGTACCCGGAATGGAAGGTTTGCCCGGATGAAGCATACGGTCAGCAAGCTGCAACAGGAACCGGCCAATGATTGAGCCGTATACAATGTTAACCATATACTTCATCGTTTCAGCATGCTCCCGAGTTCACTGATAAGATCCATGTCATCCATCATTTCCAGGTCGCGAGCCCTGTCCTTCAGCCATTTGGCATGGGTTATCAAAGTTTCCGGGTTTTTGGACGTTTTCCACCCTTCATTCGTCCTGCCCTTAAATTCAGCCTCGCCATTGTAGAACGTTATTTGCCCGTACATCTGCTGATTGCGGTACAGGTAGATGTTCAGGTCATTTGGTTCAACCTGTTCATACAGCTGGCAGATATATTCAAGTGTTTCCACATTTTTCAATAGCGCGTTGAATTCCTTTTCAGCGGCAGGAAATGCATGAATCTTGGTAACATCCGGGTCACCCATAAACCTGTACAGTTTAGTGAACACAACGCCGGTAGGCCCACAGAACAGCTCGCCAAGAGGAACATTCTTCCACCTGAGCTCAACGATGTTACTGTCCACTTCATTGATGGTGTTGCTTGTATATGCCGAACGCCACTTGTCGCAGTATATCTTCTTATAATCCATCTGGCTCAAATCCCTGTGGTGCAGTTTCCACTATTTGCTGAATGTTCGGGTGTGCAGCAAGCGAGAGTAGCTGCCCGCCTAGATCCTGAAGGACATTCATCGATTCCCTTGCAAAATATTTTTCAATTTTATCGCCGCAGTTGTTATAAACCAATTCACATCTTGCCAGTGATGAAATCACCTCATCGACAGCCAGCGGGCATTTTACCTGCATCTTTTCCTTAAGTTTCATAAGTTGCTGGCTTGGGGACATTGGCTTTTCATTGCTCATATACTTACCTGTCGTTATCGTACCATGCGTAATATTTATTGGTACCTGGTTCCATTGCAAAAGAATTATACTTGCCGTACAGGGATTCCATTATTTCCCAATCGTCACCGGCTATCGGATCGATTGCGTCAATAAAGGAAGCCCTGGGTATCGGCAACAGCTGGACAGTCAAGTCCAATGACTTGCTTTTTGGCGATATGTAATGCACCGTATCGTCCACCATGAGAAAATCGGATACATGGTGGATGCCGTCGTTCATCTGGGCTAACATGTTGGCTATCGTAAACATACTTAAATCGGGTTGATCTTTTCCACTTTGCAGTTAAAGAAGATGTTTTCGCCGGTGCATGTTACCGATGTCGCGGATGACCAGTTCACTTTTATTTCAGTGTCGTTCGGGAGTTCGTCAATAGCCGACTTCATGAACGTGATGGCATCCTTCTTGCGGCAATAGAACTGCTGAGTGTGCGATGTGCGGTAAACGCCATCCTTGATGAAGGACGTTTCGCTTGAAACCATGTAGAATGACTTGCCGTGCTTTACTTCCAGGAGCGCCCTGGAAAGCTTGTCTACTTCATGTTGCAGCCTGGTGTTGTCGGCAACCAAGCTTTTATTGGAATTCTCTCTTGTCATATGCTGAATATAGCAAAACCGGACTGTAATGGCAATAACGAAAACTTATAAGCTATAGATATTCGCGAATAAACATTAAAATGGAGTTCTCCATGACCAACGATAAATGCAAACGTTTTCTTGATTTCACAGCCCGTCTTGAAAGTGTTGCCACTACTGAACGGGAAAAGCAGTTCATCCAGGAAGCCCGCCAGGTTTTTGCTGGAGATGCCCAGCTTGAAGGCATCTTTGACCGTAACATGGCCGAGATTTCCAGGTCCAAGGACCCTTCCATGCGTGAGCATAATGGCCCGGCAAGCAAGCAGATGAACCAGGATGAGAAGAATGCCTACAACTCTGATGTTGAAGCCCGCAACAAGCAGTGGGGCAAGCAGCTCAACGGCATGAAGCGCAGGGTCAAGACAGCCGAACGCACCCTGGAAGAATATGCCGAAATCGCCCCGGGCGAACTCGACGCATGGGTTGAAAACACTCTCCGCCCGACCATCGAGGAATACCTTGACAGTGAAGAAGGCGGCCTCGTATGGGCTGACGAATCCAAGAAGAAAGTCAAGCGTGAACGCGGCGCCGGTGGTTTCATCACGCCGGAAATGAAGCGTGCAAAGTACGACGCTGACAAGAAGAAGTGGATTGACGACCGGAACAACGAAAAGAAGGCAGCCGAGGAAAAGAAGAAGGCTGAAGCCAAAAAGGCAGAAGAAGTCAATCAGAAGCCCGAAGCCAAGCCAGAAGCAAAGCCGGATGCCAAACCTGAACAGAATGCCGATGCACAAAAGAAGGAAGAAAAGAAGCCAGGGTTCTGGAGCAAGTTCAAGGATGCAATGAAGTACGACCCGACCCGTCCAGGCCGCATCGCAAAGAAGGCATGGAACTTTGCAAAGAAGGCTCTCTCGGACAATGTTGCCGAGGAATCCATCGCAACTTCCGACCTCCGCGCATGCTTCGAAAGCGTGTTCGGTAACTCCGACCACCTCTCCGATGATGCAATCCGCGCCATCTGTTACAACGCAGTTGATCGCAAGTGCCGCTAGTCGAGACTACACACTAAACGGAAAAGCACCGGTTCTCACCGGTGCTTTTTTGTATGTTAACGGGAATTATTATCAAACCTCGTCCGGCTTCTTCATGCCAGGTATGTGCTTGTAGGCATACATGGCAACATAGTACAGTTTAACATTTTGCACATCCAGCTTATGGACCGTCTGCGACGGATGCCGCATTTCACAGGTATCCGGATCAAACGCCATGTCCTTGTCATACGGATCGCGCCACGTGACGGCCATCAAGTCCGCATCGAACTTGATATCCTTGACAGTCTTGGGGGCGCATTCCTGCAACTTCTCGGTGATGCGGCCAATGTAAAAATCAAGATGCGACCTGGAATTATGATACATGTCCACGCAACCCTTATAGTGGGCCTGTGTAAACCGTCCGTAATTGCTCATTACCTCTTTGACAGTGAAAAGGCACGGGTTCAGCACAATGAAGTTGCTTGCCCAGTCAATGTCGGATACTGTGCTTTTGACAACACGGGGGTCACACTTTGCTAACATGGCAACCATGCCAGAAAAACGACTCTCATCAACCTTGAACAATTCAGTGCCAATATCCCTTATTGAATACTTGTCAGTATCTTTACACCCATCGAAAGCATAGGAGCACTTTGACCGTTTAAAATCAAGTTCATCTGACGGGGCTTCGCCAATCACTATGTCAGGATCAAGTGGCAGGGCAAGGCACCTGCTTTCCCAGAAATCATGGATGTGACCCATTGGAGTACCGGAATAATGTGCTTCGCTTCCATAGAATTGCAGCAGATGCCTATACTTGTATTCTCGGCATATACTGGCCATGAAACTGTCACTCTGGTCCAGTTGCTCCACTGTCCGCATGATGACATTTTTACCTACGCTGACTTTACTGCCATCCTCGCTAATAACGACATCCTTGTTCCCTGTCCATTCGCGGACAATGCTGCCTACTCGGCGGGCGATAGGGAATGCCGTAAGAATCAGTTGCAGCTCGCGGATTGCGGTCAGGATTTCAAGACGCTTGACATAAGTGTCCTTTTCGCCATAGCTTGCCAGGACACCACGCAGCTTCTTCACACGGTCGGGATTGTAGGTTTCAGGCGCCTGCATGTTCATAAGGACATTGTCGATATAATCCTGCACGACCTTCTTTCTGGCATTGTATTGTGCCATTTTAGCCTTATGAAGCGATTTCCTGGCCTGTTCATATTCCTTCTGGACAAGGTCAAGGCTGGCTTTCTTCCCATTCAGGTTAAACTCTGCAGCCTCGATATCAGGCATTTTGTCGTCAGTGACCTTGATGATGTTGCATGCGATTTCGGTAAACATTTACACATTCCTGTAGTTGGTCATTTTCCTCTAACCGTTTACGACCGGCTGCCAATAGAATATTTCGTCACCAGGCTTCACGGCACGGTGGTCCTCGCATGCAACAAGGAAGCCGTCGCATGGAGCCTTAAACTCAGCATCATCCGGGTTGTCGCTGTCCGTAATCATGGTAGCAAATACCTCACCCTTCTTCAGCGGTGCGCAACGATGGAAATTCACCTTATCAATAAGCCCGTATGCATGTGCATAAATAGGAATGCATAATTGTTCAGGAGGCAACAGTGCCCCCTTTTCAAACTTAGGCATAAACTGGTCAAGCCAAGACATAAGCGTCTTAAGGAAGGCAAACTGGTCAAGGACGATGCTTCCATCCTGCAATCCAGCAAGCGTCATGCCGCCAAGTTCCACAGTGAAGCCAACCTTGCCCTGCTCAATGGCATACTTCTTGATAGTGCTGGTCTGGGATTCACAGACCATGTAGTCGGTATCCATGTGGCATTCGTTCATAAACTTAATTGTCGATGCCGCATATTCATCATTGTTAAGCAGTACCATGTTGGTACATGCCGGCGAATTGTGTACGTCAACCACAATGTCAGCACCTTCGACCGCCTTCTGGATATAATCGCGTACCGCAGCGGCATCCTCGTTCAGTTCGGCAATATGGTTCTTGGTGAATACACGGTTGAAATCAATCGGCTTGTCCTTTTGGATTGGGTCCGGATACACGTCCGTACGCTGGCCAAATTCGCGCTTGTTGGTCAGGAGGCCCCACTTGTTCACGCCAAGGATAAACCTGATGTCATTTTCGTTCTTATAAACATCCTCGGTCGTCTTTGCAAACGACTCATACAGGCGGTATGCAGCAAGCACGGCATTCTGTTCATTGCCATGAACGCCGGCAATCACAAGAATCTTGCGACGGTTTTCTTTTCTACCTTCCAGGGTAACGTCTTTGAAAAATGGGGTACTTTTAGACATGTTCTTCCTTTAATTCAGGGTTATACGTGTTTTCGACCATCATTGCAAGTTCCAGTTCGTCATTGAACTGTTCAAGCTGGCTCAATGAGGCATGGTCAAGATCAAAGCTGATGAATACCGGGATGCTCTCCTCGCTGAGGTTGGCAAGCAGGTTCAGGATACGCTTGCGGCGCCAGCGCGGCATATCGGTAATGGGATATTCCTTGATGACATCCAGGAAGGAACCCGGGCAGTAATCAATCGCCTTCGACAGCTTGTCCTTCAGTTCCTTGCGTATCTTATCAACCTTTCCCGCATCGCCGATAATGGGCGCACGGTGGGTAGCCGGTTCAATGCCCCTCAGGGCAAATTCGCTCACCACATAGTCAACCGCGTCATGCATAAGCTCGCCCCTGAACAGGTAGAGCCACTGGGTTGCCGTGCTGCCATTGGCATCGGTGAAAGTGACGACACCCTGCTTCACGAACCGCTCGTTTCCAACTACGTCCGCGAGCGGGACCAGTTTTCCGCCAATTTCAAACTCCACCTTGAAATACTTGGCAGGAAGTTTCTTGTTGATGTATTCGCGGATGTAATCAGGCATCCACTGTTTCTTGAAAAGGTTAATCATGGTGTCCTCCTTTGCTTGTGTTCCAAATGTAGCAAACCGGCAAACTAATGGCAACTAAAGACAAAAATGACCCTTTCGGGTCATTTTCGCATTATGGAAACAATACGCTGGTTAGGCCAGCGACTCCTAGTTTTTCCGAATTAGTTTAGGGAAGCTTCGCATGCGGCTTCGCAACGATTGCTCGTCTCTTCACAACAATCGTTCCTCAAATTGCGACGGCCTATTGCGGCAGAGTCGTTGGATTCGCCTGCCTCGAAGAGAGCCTTAGCGGCATCCTTACCTGACTCGAAAAGAGCCTTAGAGGCATCCTTGCCGCCCAAGCCAAACTTCTTGCGGAGAGCGCTCACACCCTTGGAGATGGCAATGAACGCGATTGCGGAGCCAATGACGATTGCGGCGGACTTTACGGTTTCGTTAGAGAATGGATTTTTCATTGTTTATTTCCTTGTTAAATGATTAGGTTTTATGTAACCCTAATGTAGCAAATGATTTAATAATTGGCAACTGGCTGTCCAGAATTTTTTCGGGTTTCCTGCAAAATCTTGACGGTTTCCGGACAGCCTGCACACATCGCATCCGCCCATGTAATGCCATCATCGCCCGCTTTCAGCTTAGCCGGCTTGATATGGTTGAAGTACATCTGGGATACGAGTTCAGGGGTGCACGAACGCAGGAACTTATAGAAGTTCACTGCATAGGTAATGCCCTTGATAGTCACCTTGTTTGTGGTCGAGTTGTACAGCAGCCCGGCATTGCTTGCCAGGTATTTGGCCACGGAGCTAACAAGTTTCGCGGCTTCAATGGTATTCTCCTTGCACAGGCGGGACACCCTTTCCGGGAGCTCATTCTTCCATCTTTCGGTACTGCCCTCGATGATATCAGTTGCCGTCAGCACGTCATCCAGCGATGCTCCGTTGGTATTGTAGAACATGGTGTAATAGAGTTCACAAAAGCTTTCGGAATATTCCGGCCCGACATACCCGTTGACCAGGAGTTCCAGGAGCTGCTTGCCATCCTTTCGCTTGAACGGGTCAAACTTGTTCTGGCTTTCCCCGTTGAACAGGGCTTCCGACAGGGTGGACCATCCGCTTCTGGTTGCATCCATGTTGGTATAATACCGTCTTCCCTTGCGGATGGACGAGTCCTCGTTAGGATCCAATGCCTCGCGGTGTGCCTTGATGTAGTTGACGATTGCCGGATGGCAACCTTCTTCCTTGCTGAACTCCAGCCATTCATCGACAGTAGGGGCCAATTCGACAACGCAGAACCTTCTCATGTGGGAAAGTTCCAGTTCCTTGACCATGAACTCGTTTGCCGATGACGGGTTCATTGCCGCAAACACGCGGGAACCGGGCGCAAGCTGCGCACTGCCGATGTGCTGGTCCACCGCAAGTTCCATGAGGGCATTGATGATATACTCGTTACGGTTGATTTCATCAAGCAACAGGTCGGTCACTGTATCCGGCTTGAACCATTCCATCGGCTTGTAGACCGTATGATCGCCGGAAACATCAGGAATACCGGTCAGGTTAATAGTTTCGGCAGTGGACATGCAGGGGCAGTACGCGAAGTACCTGTTCTTCTGCAGGGACTGCTTCTTAACGATGGTTGTCTTGCCGATGCCGGTGTCGCCAATGAGCAATATCGGCTTCCATGTCGGTATGATGTCAATCAGTTCATAGAACTGCGCAATGCTACAACGACGCATTATTTGTTAACCCTTTCCTTTAAATCATCACAGAACTTCACAGTAGGAACCATGCGGTCGCCCAGTTGCAATACCGCCCCGGTTTTAGGATTGCGCACTGGCCTCGATTTGCGGCCTTTGACCGAAAACCGTCCAAATCCACGGAGTTCGACCGTATTGCCCTTTTCAAGATGCAGCCCAATGAAATCCAGGAAAGCTTCAACAACTTGCTTGGTATCTTTCTGTGTAATGCCTGTCGCCACCGCGATATCGGTAACCAGGTGTTGCTTAGTAATATTCATGCTACAAATATAGCAATTAATTATCGCTTTTGGTCATCAACCTTGTATTTTCTGTACAGTTTCAGCAGCCATATGCAGCAGAACAGGGCAAACCCGTAATTTCCGTACAGGGGATACTGCCACGAACCGCTAATGATGTTGCTGTCCAGTACAAACAGGCCACAGCAGATGTTGGCTGCTGTCGAGAGACCTATCCACCCGAGAGACACGCCCTCGACCGATTCGGTCTTCTTGATTTTAACGATTGCCGGCACATTGCAGATAGCAAACATGAATGAGCCGACATATCCGAGAATGACACAAAAGATGTGGAAAATATAGTATGCAGTAGACATTTCACCACCAGCTTATACTTCACTACCCATTACATTGCTCCTCTTAACAGATCGTCGATTTCCATTGTCCACCGGCACCATGCGGGTACAATTCCGGCACCGGTCCCGGCCTTCACCACGCAGATACGGTTGACCTCGCGTGGGCGTTCCCAGTCAAACTCGCAGTCGGTAAGGAACACTATGCCATCATAAGTCTTGTGTTCCATTTCCAGACGGTCAAGCACACACTGCGGATTTGTCATGCCACCCCCGAACACGTCCGTATCGAATACGTCCTTCGGGTCATGCAGGATTTCGGAGCATATGCCATCCCAATAGCACAGGTCAAGCGCGGCATCGCCGATGAAGTTGTTCACTGCGGCAAAGCACCGGTTTACCAGGTTCATGCTAAGCATGGATCCTGATACGTCAACTGCAAACAATAGTTTCGGCTTGTCCTTCTTGCGGACATGGCCAGGGGCTATCGAGCCGAACCGGCGCAGGGCCAGGTTGGGCATGGACCACGTCTGCCTGGTCGATGCACCGAAATTGCTGGTCATGAACATGTTGAACAGGCGGGCGGCATCTACATGTACTCGGTTGGCTTCCTTGATAGCCAGGGGCAGCTGGCCACTGGCACCACCTTGCCCATTGGCAAACTGAATCGAGGCGGCATCGCGGATATTGTCTGAAGCGTCCGAATCCTGCCCCCAGTCCTGCATGTCCTGGGGCGCATTTTCCGGGTCAAACATCTGCTGGATAGCCTGGTAGGATTCGCTCTTCCCATCGCCGCTATCCCCTGCATTGTCGCCACCGCTTCCCGATTCACCTTCGTTTTCGGAGTCGTCATCGTCAAAGTCGTCGGATTCCCCGGAACCTCCACCGCCTCCCTGGGATTCGTCATCCTCGTCTTCTCCCTCACCAGATTCGCCATCGTGGTTCGGTTCGCCACCTTCCTCGTCACCGTCGTCGCTTTGTTCGCCGTTGCCTTCGCCCTCGTTATCCTGCTGGTTGCTATCCGGATTATCTTCGTCGGATTCATTCTTGGAATCCTCCTTGCTCTGCATAAGGAGGTCGAACACCTTTTCAAGGGTCAAGTCCTTGACAGGGTCAAACCCGGCTGAGGCAAACTTGTCGGAATAAGCCCAGATGCTCGGGAACAACTGTCCAACAATCGCCGAATTGTCATCGACAGTAGTATCGACGACATGCCGGGCGTATTCATATACCACGAGGTCACTTGCAAGCCTGAACATGGCTTCAGGCATCTTTACACGGGTGTCGCAATGGTGCAACGCTATCCTGAGGCAGTTGGCATACAGCACCGCCCCGAGCAAGGACGGTTCCATCATGTTCACGAACCAGTCACTGTACTCGATAAACGGCTTTCCGGCATCGCATCCAGCTCGCATGGTTATCGACTTGTCACTGGTCATGCGCTTGTCGAGCATGACATAGAACCCAAGGAGGATGGGCGCCCGGTTCGACATCAAGTTAGCTGCACGGGCCAACTTGGACTGAATTTCATTTTCGTCAAGCATCAGTATCTCTTAGAAACCCACTCGCATGGATTGAAATCTCTAAAATTTAAGGAGAATTTTTCCTTGACAGCTTCCTTAAGCGTCACATCTTCAGTGGCATATTGTAATATTGCGCCGAAGACGGATGCGATAAACGCAAGCGGCCAAATAGTGCACAGCAATGTGCAGCTAATGACGATAAAAAGCAATACCCTTAATAACTTTTTCATGAATTATATCCTCACGATGTTCTAATTACTGATATTGTGTACACGGAGCACTATCATCTTCCTCATACCTCCAGCAGACAGACTTCGGGTTGTCTATTTCGCTATTGGTTGGGTCATTGAAGTGACTGCCAAAGGAGCAATTGTTGTAGAATGCATTGGCACAGTCGCCACGGTGCTTGCAGAGCTTATACTGCCTGTCCATCCTTGACCTCCTTCTCCCAGTCAATCCATTCACCATCTGTACGTTCGAATTGTTTGCACCACCATTCATGCCGAAGACGCACATGGTCATTACCGGGTCGTTTACTTTCCCGCACTGCTGCGGCAATCGCTTCAGAACGGTCGGTGTACTTAATCTCGTCGTTATCCCAGTATCCACCTACATCCAGATATTCAAATTCCACAATGTAGACTTCATTCGTTCTGCCATATGCTTTCATCCTATTGACATATTCGTCATATTCAGCGCCTAGTTCCGGATGGCATGCACTGAGCCAAGTAGGCCAGTCCATTACATCATAACGGCTGTCGAACAGTTCTGGCCAATGATGACTACAGCATGAACTTTTAGCCTGCTCACCACTGAACCAATAAATTCCTCCGGCATTTGGCGAAATTCCACATCCAGGATCGTTATGACAACAGATTGTATTCTCGTCAAGATGGTGCCGCAGGCCACAGTTTGCACAGCATTTCTCGGCCATGTCAGTCCTCCACTACCGTCGCAGTCTTCATCGCCTTTTTGGCGACTTCAATACTGCATTGCGGGTCAAGGTTCATCGGGCCGAGAAGGGTCACCAGTCCCATGACCTTGCCTATGTGAGTCTGGCCAGGTAGCATGAATTCGCCGTTTCCCTTTCCTAGAATGGCATCATACCGTTCCAGTGCACCTTCCCTGTCCTTTGCCCGTATGATGAAAAACGGTTCCCCAAAAGCCGGGGTCTCCGGGTGCCTGGGATCATAGCATCCTACAAGATATTTCAGCATGCCGATACCTCGATTGCATTGGTACATTTAGCCATAGCGTCTTCAGAATCCTTCGCCATGACCGTAACGATTTCCTTGGTGATATACCTGCCTACCTTGATAAGGTTCTTCCTTTCGCTGCGCTTCCTGGACTTCAGTTCATCGGCATCAAGGTAACGGGTGACCTTGAATTCGCGAACATCGCGGTCATCCTGGAACAGTCTAGCCATCTGGTTAAACTCTTCCTCGGTAATTTCTTTGAACTGCATATTTGCCAGCATATGCAGGTTGAGCATGTAGTTGACCCTGTCACCAAATATGTCATAGCAAGACATTTCAATATATCCGGAACCAGCACTGGTATTGACAGAACTGATATAAGATACGCACAGGAACTTCTTGACTGTTCGTGTAATCCGCTCGCCCCTATAATGATAGGAATGTTCATTATACTCGCGTGAATAGATGGACACCGGGTCAATACTGCTGAAAAATGCGGTATCATTGACTTCTTCGTGATATCCAATGACTTCCTTGTCAATCAGGATAAAGAACTTGCCCCGATACTTTTTAAAGAATCGGCCAACAAAGCGTTCGCGATCGGATGACCAGTAGGTATCCTTGGATTTAAACGCAGCGTACTTTTTGTTGATGAACAGGCTATGTGCTTCAAACGTATCAAGCACTCTCTTTACAGATTCTCTGTCAAACATATCATATTTCATGCTGGGAATATAGCAAAAAAGGCGCCCCGTGGCAACGGGACGCCTTGCTGGACATTGAACGCAAAGTTCTTGTCGGAAGCGTCAAGCTTATTAGTACCAATTATCCTTATTCTTAGCCCATTCGTTATTACGGCGTTCGCGGGCTACCTTCTTCAAGTCAATGCCGCTAGACACCGCGAAACTCTTTGCCGCCTTGGCCTGTTTCTTCCAGCGGGCATCCTTCTGCTCCTGGGTCTCCTCAACAAATTCTTTCTTCTTCTCTTTCATGTTGTTCTCCATTCAAAAGTTAACTGATTATCGGGAATTCCGTTTCCTGCTTTCGTGGAAGGCAATATGCACCTAAATCCATAGATGCATACCCATCCGCGCTGGTGTGACCAGAATTTAATAATGCGATAATCAATTAGTATCCGTGACAGGGCTCGAACCTGTGTAAAACACCTCTTTAGGAGAGAGGGGCCATTCCAACTTGACGACACGGACTCATTAAAAACATGCGCACCAGGCATCCACCTTCATTGCCTGACTTTGGCCGACCCGGACTCGACAGGGCAGGAGTCTCCCGCGATCAACGGGAGCTACACTATGCGCATTTAGTTTTCGTTCCAAGGAATTGGGAACCATTCGGTTACGGCATCCTTGTCACACATGTAGTCATCCCCGCTTTCATCGTCCCAGCAATTACAGTGCTTGTTCCATACTGCAAACTGGCTCCCTTGAAAGCTCGGACGGATTGCGACCGGTTCGTCATTTTCGGGAAGTTCTTCTGATGTCTTTTTCCATACACTCATAGTTTTACCTCAATGCAAAACTACTTCAAAAAGGAAGCCCGGTGGCGCATTACTAGGCTTACCCGAATGTTACCCTAGCCGTTATTCCGCAACTTATGCTACTGCACTGGCCCCAAAGGATCTACCTGCGGGCTTTTACTTCCATCATCTCCACCGAGCTCGTTTTATTCAGTTTCCTTCAAATCGCTAAGGGACGACAGCACGGCACCCGCAACACCCTTGGTCTCTAGCAAGTTGTGCATGAACAAAAGGTTCTCGTACTTATCCAACTGATAGTTGATGCTGTCAAGGACATTCTTCAGCGTGGCTTTCGCCCCGTACACCCTTATCAGGTCAAGGACCATTCCCTTGTGTTCCTTAGCGGAGCAATAGACTTCCAAGTCATTAAGGAATTCGTTTCTGTCAGCCATTTTTCCTCCATTAAAAGTGATCGGCGCACGGCTTCCGGATTCCAGCACCGGGTTTCCCACATATCCTGTGGGCGTCCTATGGAAATTAGACGATACCTATGCGCCGTCTGCTTACCGGATGCGCCAGTTGTTATCCATGGTTCAACGGGCGCCCGTTGGGCAAAAGTGAACCCATTGTTCAAGACAATGGGCTAATAGACCGTCAGCGAGTTGAACGCTGTATCTGAGCGTTATGAGGGCCCTGCTTATACCACTTAAGCTTACGGTCTATTTAAATCTCCCTACCTGGCCAGAGGGATGCATGTGTGGCTCTTTGTTGCTACCCGCACGAAATACTCCTTCAACCGGTAACCCGGCCAATGTGCTACGGCAGGCTTCGAACCTCGCGTCTCTCGCGTCAGTTGCCCGAGGCGGGTATGTTCAACCACTACACTACGCAGCCTGTTTTTCTTCCATGCGTCCAGTATGTCGCCGTGCACTGCGACAATTTCAAATTCAAGACAGTCCTTTCTCACTGTGACCTAGCCTACTCGTTCGACAGCTTGCGCCGCTATTTGGATCAACTGGGGCTCGAACCCAGAACCTCCAACGAGGGTTGCCCCGGTCGGTGTTCTAGTCATTTGGAACTAAAGACCCACGACTTTCAGCTTAGACCTTATTCTATCTCAAAAAAGATTCGATGGTGCCCGGTTTAGAACCGGGAAAATCCCACACAGTGGGCACCACCTTTACATCACCATCGAATTCTTAGTAGCAGGAACCGGACTTGAACCGGTGTCTAAGGGTTATGGGCCCTTCAAGGAAACCAACTCCTCCATCCTGCAACTAAGAACTCGGTGAGAACCTATCCATACTTTTTTCTTGCCTTTCGGCCATGACCACAATTTAACATTTTATAAGTCGAAGTTAAACTATGACAATTAGGACATATCAAATCCAAGTTGGATTCGGAATTATTCATGTAATTGCCATCTATATGTTCAATTTCCAGAGGAATCTTCCCGGTATATGGATTCACTTCATGCCATCCGCATCGACTACATTTACTTCCATATTTTTGAAATAAATACTGTCGAATATGAATAGATATTCCATATTCACCAACAATACCACTTACCTCACCATTTTTCCATTTTCTAATATACTCACTATGTTTATGCTCATTCTGACATATATAACTGCAATACGTTTGATGTCGTTCTTTCAATTCCTTATGGCAACGTAAACAATAATGTATTTTCTTTGTCCTTGTATTAGACCGAGGATGGCCCGTTAATTTTCCATTTTTATTACTTTGACTACCGATGAAACGCATTCGGCATGACTTAGAGCAGAACCGTCCAGAACCATAGGAGCCATCGTGGTGGTTACCACAATATTCACATATATAACTCATCTTGTTTTACCTTTATTTTAATGAGGAACCGTCTAATTCCTCATGTAAACCAAGTTTATATCTTTTGAAATATTGAATGAGGTAAGGAAGCGTAATGAGCCACTTCCAAAAGGTAGACGCCTTCTGTCCCTCATAAATGACCTAACTGAACTCGAACCAGCAATAGATCGCAGTTTAAAAACAGACCGGGCTTACCAGGTCTGTTCCCCCGCTGGCAACGGGACTTGCAAAAGCGCCGGGGTGGTTCATGATCTAAACCAGGGGAGAACCACCCCTTGCCGCTTGCCGTTCTCGCATTTTTCGCTCCCAGAGGCGCCTTGTACCACGGTACGCGAGTACATGGTGGGTCCAAGGTACAATAGTAAGCAAGCGACTATTTTCCGCTACCAGCCGGTAGGCCACACATATCCAGTTTCTCGAGTCCCGGATTCTGCATTTGGTTCACAGCGGATATCAAATTCGATGCCACCGGTGCGGTTAGGCGTGGGTCTCCACAGGCTTCCGCCCTCAACCAGACGATGTACCCTAACAATCTTCACCGATGACGTTTTATAAGTGTTGCGGATAGGGACGGAACCTATATCACCCGCGCTGTTTGTCACATCCGTTATTTGATACATTCATGACCACGATGGCGCCGGGGTCCTAAGCACAGGCGCTATTAACGCCTGCTCGTTTAGACGACCGCGTTTTCAAACACACTGCCGGTTATAGCGCCGGCCTACCGCTTTACGCTGCTGTGACTGGTACGCAGTCCACAGTGCAACCCGTATCCACAAATGGACCGGGAGAATAAAACTATCGGCACACCCTGAGCCACAATTAAGTAATCCGGGTGCTCTCGATTTTACGAACTCGTCTACCTTAGCCGATATTAGACGAGAACCCCTTGTCAGGGGAAGCCTCTGACCCTGTGAATCTGTTACGAAGCATCTTGCCACGCCCATCCACCCGGATGGGTCCTCAGGTCATACTTTGGTCCACTGCCTTCATGCATCACCGGCAACACTCGTAACCGTATGTGCAATCTACCCCGTGCTGAAGGGTGGTCCTACCGGCAGTAGGACATAAATTCGTGGAGGTGAGGGGGTTCGAACCCCTGTCCTAAACTTCCTTCCAGTTCAACCATATCGCCATCAATCGTTTCGGGCCCTGACCTGTTGCCCAAGGTGATCTAACCAGTGAGGGTTCTGGATTAATGTAAGGTAGGCCATGCAAATCCATAACTCCGGCCTAGATTCGAGAGATATGCACTTGGTCCCGGGATTTATTCCTCTCGCTTGTCCCAGGCAGCAGCATAACTACCGATTAGGCAGCCATGCGGCAGGCGTATGCATTGTTAGCATTTATTGTTTCAGTCCGTTTTTACGAAGCCACAGACTAACTTCGGGCGAGGCCTCCGTGGTCAGATGCCCAGTCGAATCCAAAGCACCCCCAGAGAGCATGGGACTAGTTGCTTATCGTCCCAAGAAACCAATCGAATGAGTATTCAAGCAACGCAATCATCCAATTGGCGACATTCAACGGAACAAGGGGAATCCCGATTCGCTACCCCTCACATGCCACCCTCCCTCACGGGAGTGCCTTCATTACTGAAGACCTCAAACAAAGGCATGTGGACCACTTAATTGATCGTCCAGACTGTTCCAAATTGGTCGGCGCATTTAACCTTTTTATCCCATACTGCAGACAGGGGCGAGCACTAAAGGCCGAAATCAAACCGCTCTTCTTGTTTATTTTCGTCGGCGTAGCTGGATTCGAACCAGCGATTTCCGGTTCCCAAAACCGGCGGGGTAGACCAGGCTCCTCTATACACCGATGTGCCCCTTTGCCTCACGGCGCCTTTGACGGCAAGATCTCCCAGAGGGGGCTGACTCTTCCTACTGCTACGATTGTACCCTTTCCAGCGTACTACAGCCAGACCAGGAACCACGCCCCCAACCGAGGGGCTTAGGTCGTTACGTCGGCGCACAGTTTGCACGCCCAGTACATGGGGAGAGTACCCGGATTGCACGCAACCCTGCACTCTTTACTATCAAGACCATGCCATGTTTTGGTACGACGAGGAACTACGATGCCGCTGCAGGCGGCCACCTTTAAACTTTTCGGTAGCACGGGAAACAAACGGTGAATAAAGAACCCGTGCTACCGCTGCACTATTTAAACGCTTCCGACATGTCAATCTTCTGATATGGCTCTCGGCCAAATCGCCGCTCTTCTCGGCTGTTCCAAATGTAGCAAATGTTTTTGCTTTTGGCAACCAGAAAAGTGAAATTTATTGCAGCTTATAATCTTGTCCACGTTTTGAACGTGACTTTACCAGCCTGCGATGGCAGATTGGGCAATAACTCAACCCGTACACCGGAATACAATAGTTTACCTCAGGTGTGAAGTCTTCATCATAGTACAAATCCTTGTCGGTTATATATTCGGCATTAACTGTCTGATAGAGGGTAGTTCCTTCTAGAGTCCATTTCACTTCAGTCCTCAATCCAATTGATTGACCATGATGGTCATACTTGGTTTCGTACGGCTGGATTGTTTCGCCTTTGCACAACGGGCAATCAATGTTCTGCTTAGTTGTCATGGATATCCCCTATGGTAGTCTGTGTACCGGTCTTCAACTGGTGGAAGTTGGCCATCCATTCTGGGGTCTTGATCCAACGGAGCACGGCTTCCTGTTCGTGCTCTACTCTGAACGGATCGTTGCGCATCAGTTCCTGAGTTTCCTCGGACCAAAGGGTGAAGAACCAGTTCCCGAAGCGTTTCAGATGGGTCTGGATGAAATTGTAGAACTTCATGCGACGGGCGTGACCATTCTTTTTCGCGGTCTTTTCGAGCTTCTTGAACTTATCGCGAAGGCTGATTGTCTTCCGTCCGATGATTACTGCTGGATGTGTCATATTGTATCCTCTCTTGATACCTCATATGTAGCATCTTCCGATAGGAATGGCAACTACCCACGCCGTAGGCTGAATTTGGGCTCTATTCGCCGGCCACTGTCATAATCATTGCACGCGAACTTTGGCTTACAGTCCTCGCGATACAAGGATGCAGCCAAGTCGGCAAGGTCGTCCAGGTTCGACTTGGTCCACCCCATGTCGCATGTCAGCTCCAACCACACGAGATATGCGGTTTCCCTGTCCAGCCGCGAATCCGGGTTCAATGTTTTCCCGGTCAAGTCGGCATAGAACTGCATGGGCCCATCACAGGCCCGGCCATATTCAAGATACTTCCGGTATGTCATCTTCGACGTATCGATGTTATGCAAACCATGGAACTGGCACTGGTCATTGAACGCAGCCTGGGCAAAGGTGTCCATTACCCTCTCCATGTTCTGGTCGATCCACGACTGTTCTATCGGGTCATCTGAAACCAACTTGAAATTGGGGTCTTCATTAAATAATGGGACTGCCTTGAACATAATGTCTCCTACTCATGTAAGCACTTGCGCTTACATTCCGGGCACGCAAAGGAAAATTCACCGGTGAGTTCTGTCTCGCAGTATCGCTGTGATACCACAAACTCGCATCCGCACCTACATTTGAAAGACAACTTGTTGCCGGTTTTCAGCACGGTAACATCGGGGTTGTCCCCATAAGTACGCATCATGCGTTTCTGGATCGGGCTGGGTCCAGGCTTTGGCTTAAATTTTTCATATCCCGCATAAATCATAAATGCAATTCCTCATGCTTTATTTCTTTCTGCGAAATTTCTCCGCATTTTTTGCACTTGAGCACATACATGATTCCTATTGGGGTAGTATCGCCTTTGGAATGCACCGGGATTACATCGATTGTTTCCCATTCATGCTTGCATTGATGTCCAATCCACTTGACAATGATGACTGTAGCTGCAGTCGACAGAATAAGCAATGCTAGAAGCAGAAAATACATTTGTGGTGTCATAGTTATTCCTTACCATTCACGGACATGTCCGTCTTCGTACCTAGTCTTGTAGATTTCGACATCCCATGTTCCGCTAGGGGTCTTCCAATACTTGGCCCAGTTTTCAGTATATTCCCCGATGTGAAGACCGGGGAATGTCTTGGCAACAAAGTGAACCGGGTGTCCGAAGGCATCCAGTTCAGGTTCCATGTTCGGATCAATCTTGTTCATTCTTATCTCCTCGGACTATCAAGCACATAGCTGTAATCGTGTATAATTTCATCTATCAGCACACTCCACTTCTGGGATTCCATGAACGGAATTGCATCCATGCGGAAGGCACCAAGGTCCGGATCGTAATTGTAATCCTTCTCTAAGCACAAGTGGCAGGACATGTTCGGAAATGTATGGAATATGCTCTCAAACTGCAACATCTTGGCAAAGATGTTACCGAGGGTATTCAAATCGGTCGAGGCAAACACCGTATATCGGGTATTCCGTTCGTCCTCATACAGGATGGCATAATGGTCTACTTGTTCTTTACTCATATAGCGAACGCCTTCTCGTTGAATTTTGCACGGGCATGCTTGACGGCTTCCCCGTCTTCTGCATCCACGATGAACCCACGGTAATAGTCTGCCGGGAAGATATCCTGTTCGGCCTTCCAGACGAAAAGCAGGGTCTTGCCCTGGTAACCGTCCACCTGGCATTCAACGCCTTCACGGCCTTCCTTGGAGGCAGTCTGCAATTCATCCAGGTCGTCCTTGGCCACTGCCACGATGTCATAGCCGAAGAACTCCTCTACCTTTCCGTGAAGGTAGATACCGCCGATGCCATGCCACTTCTGGTCACCATCTTCAATCTTTTCAACACTAGCGAACAGCATTATTTACCTCTCTTGCTGTCAATGATTAAATTTGCAACCGGTTCCGGTACCGGGATTTCGTCCAGCGGGAGATACTTGACCATCTCCCGCACAAGGGAGCTCGATATGCTACGGTGTGCCGGCTTGGCAATCAGCGGGATGAACTCGAAACGGATCATATGGCTGAACCACTTGTACTGGTCGGCCAGGTTCAGTTCCTCGGTTGCATCGGTTGCATTACGGATTCCGCGAATGATGTTCATGCAGTTGTCGAGATATTCGCGGTGGTTGCTCATGTAGTCGAGAACAGTATGTTCCGGCTTCAGGATGTCCACCATGAACTCCGTCTTGGGACAACGGCCCTTGGCGCCCTCGATTGCAAGTGCGGAATAGATGGCATTCTTCATTTCCTCGGCGGGAATGAAGCGTTCCCCCTTGCCGGGGTTCTGGGAAATCAGGATGACCACCTTGTCAAACAGGTCGCCCGCACGGAGTGCGATATCGAGGTGACCGTTGGTAAAGGGATCGAATGAACCGGGATATACACAAGTTTTCATTATTGCTCCTAGTAGCAGATACCCGGGAAGCCGCAAGTTTCTGCCACGTTGTTCAAGATTGTTTCGCGTTCGGTCTGGGAAAGTTCCGGGAGGTTCCTGTATCGGGTACCAATATCGTACTTCGCCTTTGCCAACCAATAAAAATCCTTCATGCGCCAGTCCATATCGGTAAGCCGGTCATACGCCTCTCCGCTCTCCCATGCGGTGAGCATTTCGGAATTGAGACGCTTGTGCCTGCGGCATTCCGGCTTCACCTGGTCATTTTCAAGGGCATGCTTCATCGCGTCCTCGCGGTTGAGGAACACGATTTCGTCACCGACCGATGCGGCAAACCCGTCAGCACGGCTTTCCAGGATATTATAGAACCGCAGGAGGGTCGCGTAGGCCTCCCCGTGGTCATGACCCTTGCCGAACGGAACATTTATTGGCTGTCCGGACGGCACAAACTTGCCAAGGCAAACTGCTGCGATAATCATTATGTCTCCTAGTAAAATGTGCGGGTCAATTCGTCGGCCAGGCGGTACAGGTTGTTCAGTTCCTGTTCCGTCATGACACCGAGTTCGTCCTCGGTAAAGATTTGCTGCAAGCAGAAGAACGGATCGTACCAGGATTCGCTGCATCCCATACTATTGCGGCCCGGAATGGGCTTTGCGTTCTTGCACTGTTCAAGGAGCTGTTCCTTGGTGAAATGTTCACCTTTCGCCATGATTACCAACCTTTTACACGTTCAGTGATGCTAAGTTCCAAGTTCATTTGGATAAGATTATTGTTGATTACGCCACGCCACAATACCTCTCCACCATGTTCATCGCGGTTAGAGAATACCACCTTATAAAATCCATCTTCTTGTTTTTGAAAATAGACAGTATAGGTTACTAAGGACCTACTGAACCGAATATAGTGGAAGTGTTCATCGCCTTCATGAACACACTTAATTCCCAGGTTTGCCAGTAGATTTCCAACCTTCTCAATCGGGTTACCATCATACTTCGATTCCGGTGTATTATTCTGTTCGATGTTGGCGCACGAGCGAGGACAGTCTGCATTAGGATCACAGGCCCGGCATTGTTCCGGGGTAGCCTTCATGCAGGCTTCCATCGTTTCGGGCACGGCAGATTCATCCTTCTTGGGTTCACTTTCCGTAGTATGCTGTTCGGCAAACTCTTTTGCTTCCCCGGGTGTCAGGTCGAGCGGTACTGTAGCCATGTAGTTCCTGACAGCTTCCATCTGCTTCGCCATTTTGCTCCCGGTAGTCACCTGTTTTGCAGTAATAACCGGAATGCCATTCTTCATGGCCATTTCCGTTACGGAATGGGTATCCTCCGCAGAACCACTGTCAATGCGGACGCCATCGGCAAGGTCCAGGAATTCCTCATTGATACAGTTAAGGATGTGACGATAATAAGCGGCACCTGCCTTGAATCCTTCAGAATAGGCACGTTCGGCTTCCCTGAGTTTTTGAACTTCTGAGCATACTCCCTGTGGGAAGTTCGGCTTATACATCGTGGCCATTTGGTCACCAGCCACGCGAATGGCAATATCTTCAATCTTGATTAAGTCTTGCTTGTTCATTAGTTATTCACCTTTTCTTTAATTTGAAATACTTGGTAGATAAATTCGAATTTCATGTTTCCTCCAAGGCAATCGACATCGACTTCTCCTTGCGGAACAGGTAGCGCAGCATCTTAAGCTGCTTCTTGGCTTCCTTTCGGCAATAGCACATGGCATACTGCTTGGTCGTATACCAGCAGTCACCCTTGACAAGCTGCCCGATGCTGTAATAGCCGACCGTGCCGTCCGTCCACGTGGCACGGATGCAATATAGCTTGGCCTTCGTATTAACGAGGGACACATTTATATGCAGTTCGTACCCAAACAAACAAATTACCATAGTCTAGCACTTGTCATAAAAGATAAATGATTTCAGTTAATATTGTCGGTACCGTTTTCCGTCAGGTTGGTTGCCATGTGGTTCTCGATGATGGCGATTGCGTACTTGATGCCTTCACGGAAACCCGCCTGTGCGCCCGCCTTGAATTCAAATTCTTCAGAGATATCGTCGAACATCTTGTCATCCGCAAGAAACTCGGCGGTACCTCTGGCATCCCGGTCAATCTGTTTTTCATTACTGAAAAGGTTCTCAATATTCATGATATTATCCTTCAAATGTAGAAAATTGTACAGTGAGCGGCAACTGGCTAACCTCTCGGCATAGAAGCACCATTAAGCCGCATTCCCTTGTACTTGCTTGGGTGTCCCGCCTTGACATTCGGGACGCCTAGACGGTGGGCCTTTTGGGATACCGCCGATATGCTGATATTGAACAGCTTGCTTATCTGGGTATAGGTCATGCCGTCAGCAATGTATTTCAGTAGTCTTTTTTCCTTTATGGTACTCCACGTATCCTGTCTGGACGTATCGAACCCGGCCTTGTGCAAGGCCCTCTGTAACGTTTTAGGTGCAACATGGTACTCATTTGCAAGGCTACGCAGCGTACCCTCGCCGTTGCGATACTTATCCACCATTTCGGCAAGAACTTCGGGTGTGCCGTTGACCTTGGTAGGTTCGCCGGCGGTGTATCCCAAAATCTTACGAATTGACCAGATGGCCATGCGGTTGATTTCCGGATATGCAGCCAAAGCATCCTTTGCCTGCTTAGGTGTTCCACGGAACAGCGGGAGAATAGATATAAATTGTTCTTCAGTCACGTTCAAAATGTAGCAAACGACTCACCCGATGGCAACCACCGGTCAGCGGACTTAATGACATAGCATCCAGAGTTCACCAAGCAGAAATCCAATCGCCAGCCCAGCAGGTATCGTAACCATTCGTTTCCAGTTGAATTTCTTTTTAGGCGGGATGTACCCTGGCGCAGGAGGCAGCAACTTGACGAATTTATTATATTCTTCATTCGCTTTCCGTTTCTTTTCGTCTTCTGCTCGTCTTTCCGCGACATGTTTCGATACTGTATCACTCCACTTTGCCACCCAGCTATTCTCGCCCGCCTTTACATCGGCATTTGCATAAGCCATGAGGTACGCAACCGCATACTTAATATCATGGAATATGATGATGGCTGCATTGCCGGCGCTCGACAAGTCTTCAACAATATCGATCTCATTCAAATGGTCATCAAATGCCATCTTGTCCTTAACCGGAAGCTTAAGGTCAAGACACCCCCCTTCTGGAGTAATACCAGAAGTATTCACAACCGACAGCGGAATCGGCAATTTTACTCCTTTTCGTGTAACCCGGACTCTACGAATGTACTTACGGGGTCCGGTCAGATAGATTGCATAAAGGTCAGGTTCTTCCTTATTGAGATCGCTGCCAGACATCCCATAAATCAATTCAAGGTCTTCAGGATCTGTCAAATCACGCTCTGTCATATTAGTCGCGAAATTTTCATTACCCGGCTTCGGAATTGATGAAATGAATGCAATCATCTTAGTATTAGAATCATCAAGGCATTTTTCCGGGTGTACCAATACAGCCTCTGCGATGCACCAGGTATCATATGCATTATTTGCGCACATTGGTGCTCTATCGTAGGTAAACGCAACCCGTTCCACGAAGTCATAATTATCATCGCCGGCATAGCGGCGGGAATTACCAGAACTTATTTTTTTGGTGATTATCGGCATTTGGGCGCAGCGGAAATAAACCTTTGATTTATTCTCTTCCATTTTTGTTTCCTTTAGAGTAATGTCCAACGATAGCCAAAATGTAGCAAACCACCTAGAAAATGGCAATATAAACTGCCTTGAAAGAGGTTTCCGATGAACAGCCCGCTCGTAGTACATACCAATCTTTCCCCGAACAAGACCGCCAAGCGCACCCACGCGATTGACACAATCACCATCCACTGCACTGCAAGACAGGTGACCGCCGAGGAGCTTGGGGAAATCTTCGCAAAGAAGGAAAGACAGGCATCATCCAACTACGGCGTAGACAAGGATGGACGTATCGGCCTCTATGTAAACGAGGAATCCAGGAGCTGGTGCAGCAGCAACGCAGGTAACGACCACCGTGCAGTGACAATCGAGGTATCAAGTGACGCAAAGGCGCCCTATGCGGTGTCCGATGCGGCCTATGCGTCACTCATATACCTGGTGGCAGACATCTGCCGCAGGAACGGTATCAGGAAGCTGCTCTGGAAACACAACAAGGCCCTCGTGGGCAAGACCGATGCCGACGGTAACCTGTTGCAGAACATGACACTGCACAAATGGTTCGCCAACAAGGCATGCCCTGGGGCCTATCTCGAAGAACGGATGTTCGACATTGCCGCGAAGGTCAATGCGTTGCTATAACGGCATTGAAAACATTGCTGACTGCAATGCACAAACCGCAATTTGCGGAACACGGGACGAAAATATCTTTATATGGCGTATATCACCTGATTTAAACTGGCTTACATAGATTTTGTATATTTCCGAACGGGAATTATCAAATATTGTATCATCTACATAGAAATTCGTTGCAATATTGGGATTGTTACGGCGTAAATACCCTATAACCCATTCGCCATCATACCGGTTGCGCACAACCGCACACCATATCGTCTCATTCCCGTAGTTCATTATGAGCGCTTTCGGATTAATTTCATTATGAGCGCCATTGAATGACATGGTGAAACGGTCTGCAAACTTCATGAGAAACCTGCCAACCAGGACCCCATATATGACATGTCTTATCATGAGTTCCCTCTAGCAGTAGGTTCCATAGAAGTACCGGTCCTTGTGGGCTTCCACCCACTTGAACATTTCCAGAAGCTCTTTGTCATGCTGGATGGAAATGTTCCCGTCCACATCTTCGCCCACCTGCTTCAATAATTCGGTAATGTCCGCGATGCGGCGATTGACCCTCGCGAGTTCTTCCTCATGATGCTTCGGATGCCGCACGATGTTGAGCGCGTCATTCTCATAGCCAATCGCCCAGTCCACCTTCTCGATTTCGTCGATGCTGTTCCACCTGAACAGGAACTGGCAAGTACATGCCACCGGGGCAACGATCCGGTCAGGCCCCCAACTTGCAGATACGCTGAGCCGCTTTCCACAGGACGTGAACTCGAAATGGCAGTCAATCCAGCTGTCGAAATTACTCCCGATATCGTCGTCAATCGCCTTGATCGCGGCAATGAACTTTTCGGTATCGTAGAGTATCTTGTGCTGTATGCGGTAATTTACGCACAGAACGGCACCGAGTTCCTTGTCGAAGGACATGAAATAGTTGCTGCCCTCGACACCCTTGGGAAGATTGTAGTACGGGGCATCGACAGCCTGGTACGAGTGGGTGAATGCGGCCATCAGGTCGGCGAAGATGAGTGCCTGGGTTTCCGGGTCGCAGTAGATAACCCCGTCATAGTCCTCGTCCTCGTCTTCCAGGGACCGGATATTCAGCTTGTACAGGAGCTGCACGGTTTCGCTCTGTTCATGCGTACTCATTGACTACCTCGCGATGAAGAAGTGCTTCTTGGTCTTTTCGATGAACTCGAAGACTTCTCCCTTATCCATAGCGTAATACTTGTTTTCCTGAATCTTCCTCTCGTGCGCCGCTTTGTTGAAGCATATGTTGAAGGCATCGTTGTCGAAGGCAAGCATCCAGTCGGTATGTTCAATTTCGTCGACCGATTTCCACTTCACCATGAAGTTCTCATGCAATGCAACCTGGGTCACGATGGCAATGACATCGGACTGGGCCTGGGGAGAGTATAGAGTGCGTCCAACCTTGAAATCTCGCTGTTCAAAGCTTTCACCCCATCCGTCGGAGAACTGGCCTTCCGCATCATCGATAATCTTCTCCAAGGTTTCCTTGAAATCTTCTGTATCATAAATGATGTTTTGGTCAATGTAGTACCCGACGCAAAGGCAGATACCCTTCTTCTTGTCCCATGTGAGGAAATGCTGGGCGGGTTCTACTCCCTTCGGCAAGTCCTCCTCGTTGTGCGGGAAGTTGCGTCCGAACCATGTGGGACCGAACCAGGCAAGCAGTTCCGGGAAGATTTTCCGTTCCCCTTCGAGGTCAATGTCATCGTAGTTTTCTCCTGTACGGACATTCACCTTGTAGTAAATCTGGACGATATCTGCACTGTATGTTTCTTTCATATAAATCCTTTGCCGGGGCAGAAACTCACCCATGTCTAGTGGGCGAGAGGAGCCCCGGCGTTGACCCTTTTGGGGAACCCGAACTTAACCGGGTAATGCAGGGATTTCTCCCTGTGGGTGGTCATCGACAATGTTAGGAAAGCTTGTCATGAACGCCACACTGTCCCTACCCATCAGGACTGTTTAATGACGCTCGGCAGGGCGGGGGACTTGACCGGACATCCCGGGGTGCCATGACCTTCCTAACGTAGTTCGGGGAGTTTCCTCCCTTCACTGAGTCTAATCAACTATGAGCCTGAGTTACCCCAAACTCACGGGCCTTTACTTCCGTGGGTAGTTGATGTTACTTTTCCTTTCCGGTTAAGTAATATTTGACTTGACCATCTGTCAATTGTTTAAAATCCTTATCGAAATCGCGTTTCCATTCCGTATATCCGTTATCACGCTGGCACAGCATGATGTGCTTGCCACCACAATAGACATTGAAATAGGAATATCCATCGCGGCCATCCAATACCTTCTCGACCTTGGTTGCCCACGGGTACTTGATGCCGATAGCCTCTTCGGAGTTCTTGGGAAGATTTGCGATGCGTTTTTCTTCTTCCTCCTTGGCCTTGCGCCGGGCTTCTACTTCGGCTACAGTTTTCAAGTGCTGGATAATCGCATCGGCAATCTCGTTTTCATCCATTGGTCGCCTTGTTCGCGGATCTGGTTCATAGCCATCGGTGTTATCCTCATAGGGCCAGTAGTTGCACCCGCCCTTGTAGTGTCCACTGAACAAACCGGTCTCACAAATGGATGATAGGATGTTGCTCATGTTCCTGAAATCACCGGGCGTGTCATATTCCTTGTTCACATCACGCAAAGTTCTCGGTTCCAGCTTGTTCGCCTCACCAATGAGGAATTCCGGCGTAATGTCCATGGCGGCAGCTCGTATCTCGTTCACACTGTGTACACCTCGATACGCATCATCGTGTTCTTGAGCACATATATCGAAGTTCGAGAATGATATCGGTCGAACACCGCTATACTGAATCCAATACTGGGGCGTGACATCGTTAAGGAGCGTCGGATGGTAAAAATGGAACCAGTGCATTGTATGGGCAAGACTCCATTCGGTTGCACGCCAGTTGTTCGATACACGCGGTTCGCATGTCACCCCGCAAAGGAACGTATCGCCCAAATACAACGCTCCGAACTGATAATCGCCAAACTTTCCGCGCCATTCCTCGTCCAGGCCGGGATACTCCATTGTGTTCTTTTCGATCCTCCAGTTCTGCGTAACCGACCAATGTTTTTTCCCACTGCTATCATTCGGACGGAATTCGATTTTCCAGCCAGGCTTCTTCTTTTCCAGGGCGGCCTTGATGCGCATAAGTAACGGAAACTTTACAAAGTACGACTTTAACCGCCAGAAACGCTTTGCAATCTCGACCCTGTCCTCGATGGTGGCATGGTTCGACCTGATCTGTCTAAGCTCAATCATGAGTTTGGTGACATCCTTCCGGTCATACTTGGAGAGTTTCAGGTCCACCTTGATTTCATTGTCAATGAACTCCTTGGCAATTTTGAGGCGGTCGGAAATCCTGGTTTCCTTTGCATTCTTCAATGCAACCAATGCACTGCTATGTGCCAACCCGGCCTTCTCCATGGCCTCCTTGGTTTCCAGTTCCTTATTGGTGCAATTTTTTACTTGCTGCTCATGGTCAGCATTGCACTTGTCAAGTCGTTTTTTAAAATCATTTACTGACATGGGTATTTCCTTAAACGAAATTTGTCGGGTTGGTTTCTTTGCTCTTCTGGAACAGCGGGGTCATGAACACCTTGCACGGCTTGCCCAGCTTCTTGCATCTTTCAATGTTACACTTGACACCATAGGATGTTCCGTTCCAAAATGCCAGGGCAACATCACAATCTTCTGTCATTGCCACATCCTTTACCTGGTAAAAATCTTCACCGGTCTTACCTTTCGCTTTGTCCCACAGGGATTTCACGCGGTCATAACAGATGCGCCTGGCATGCGGTTTCTCCTGTGAACAATAGACAATTACATCTTCATAACCGTTTGCCTTCAGATACCGCTGCGCCAGTTCATCAGCACCATAGCAATCGCCGATGAGAAACTGCACCTTTTTTGCCATCATGTCGTCTAGGGCATTCGTCATTTCAGGAGTAAGCTCGGTTAGCGCTGAACTACCAGATACAAAAACTCGCATCGGATGTTCTGCATCAAACATTTTCATTGACGGGCTCCTGCTTCAACGCCTCGATCTTCGCGTCAATCTTGCCGATTTCGTCGTTAATCGGCTCACTCATCTTGACAATACTGTCTTGTAGGGCCTTGCGCTGTTCTTTCAGGGCCTTTATGACAGCCTCGCGATTCTCTTTGAGGATTTCCACATCGGTCATGCCGAGGTACCTGACGGGCAACTTCACTGTGCACTTCTTGTTAAAACTACCACGGAAATCATACATGTGCTGACAGTAGATTGTCTCGTGTCCGGCATTGTACTGCCACTGGTGGCTGGAGACCTTCGTGGTCTCGCGGGCGACCCACTTGGCCGCATCATTCGGCTCAACATCAAGGGAGTTGCACTGTGCCATGATGTCAAGGACGGCCTTGATACGGGAAGTCAAGGCCTTCTTGGCGTTGATATAGTTATCGAAAACTTCGGTTCCGAGTTCAAGATTGGTTTTGGTAGGGTTTTTGCTCATGCTCAAAATGTAGCAAACGATTATGCAACCGGCAACCGGTTGTCAAATACCACATCAATTGCTACATTTATCTAAAAACATAGGAGATTTCCATGTACAATTACATAAAAGGCGGTGAGCAATACAGGTATGCAACCTGCCCCATCATCGTCACAATCCCGGAAGGTGATCCCCACTACGTGGACCACTGCACCGATTACAAATACATTTCCCAGACCAAGAATAACCTGTCGAAGAAGCTGTACGAACTGTTCGGCATCCATCTCGACTGGCACACATTTATTACAAAGCCACGTGGTATGGAATGCTGGGCAAGCTCGGAAGTAAAATTCTGGAAGCCCGGAGAGAATATCAGTGAGACTCCAGCTATCAACAAGCTATGCTTTCACCGTCCCCTCAGCAAATATTTGCAAAAACGTCCAAAAATTGAACTTATCCTAGATTATGGCAGCTATTGGTTGCATTTGGATGGCGACCTTTAATATAGGAGAAATTATGCTCGCATCAATCAATGTCAATCTTTCCGTCTACATCGAGCCCAATGAAAAGACTTGGGACATCATCGAGAATTACTATTCCTGGAAAGACCGTGTCGAACTCAAAAAGTTCATCGAGGAATTCAAGCGGAACACAGTGAAGTCCGTGAATGTCCGTGGCAAGATCCTCCAGCTCATCGAGTTCCAGATTTGGGACTTCATGTGCATATTCGGCAAGTACATGTACATCGGCAATACAGACGGCCCGTACTTCCACAATAACCAGGTGTATTTCGACCTGGACGACCTGTGTCCAATCTTCGGCAAGGACCAGATTCCGACACTCGCCGAACCGACCAGGTACCAACTGTCCCCCAAGTCCACATTGACCATACCGACCAAGTTCGCCAATGGCGACACCGTAAGGGTCAAGTTCGAGGACGAGGACAATGGCATCTTTGCCTACTGGGCCGATCCGGAATTCATCGACACCTGCCACCTGAAAGAAGAAATCGTGGACGATGAGCAGGACTACATCATCAAGGAAGGCCGAAACGCAATCGTCCTGTCGAACAATACCGACAAGCCGGTCCACTGCAGCATCAGTTTTGCCGCATACAAGAAGGAGTAATAATGATTACATGGGCACTGCTTATCGTCTACGCGACCACCAATACCCCACAGCTGGGTATGGTGGGTTCCGGCCTCAGCGGCATCGGAGCCACTTCCATTCCCGGTTTCAAGTCTGAGAAGACATGTCTGGAAGCAAAAGAAAAGGTCCTCGAAATGAAGGACCTTTGGAAGAATAACAAGATTAAGCCGTTCGGAATCGACTGCATCAAGGTGCAATAACCGGATCCTTCCAGAAGCAATACAAGCAGCCGTGCGGGCATCTGCCGGGTTTCGTTCCAAGAATCTGTTTCTTGGCGAGACATTTACAGTCCCCACGCTGCTTTTTGTCTGGAGCCCCATATTCTTTCCGAACATTAAAGTCAATTCCTAGAAGCGCCAAGTCCTTGTCACTTGCACACCCACGGCTCTCAAAATTATACGGGAACAGTTTCGGCTCGGCACAGCATTCGAACTGGAACGTATGATAATATGGACAGAAAATCGTATCAATTCGCCTGAATACGGCATCGGGAGCCGTAAAAGTGTCATAGAATACCTTGTAGCCAGCCGCTGCAAGGCGTTCTTTTACGTGGGGATAAAGGTCCACCACGGACACCCTGCACCTGATAAACCTCTGATACTCCTCGACCACGGGCTTCCACAGTTCCAGCACCTTGATGATGTTGTCCTGTGTTTCCTTGGACCACAGGATAATCGGATCGAGCCGGAGGACATAGTGGGTCAGCGGGAAACCTCGGGACAACAGCTTCCTGAACTGTGCAAATTCATGTTCCGGGGTCTTGACATTGGGTTCGAGGATAGTACCGCCCTGCCCGGTTACGGTATGGTGGAAAATTACACGGTCCTGGACAATAAGGAGCTTCTCAATCATCTCGTCATTGAGTTCCTTGGAGATGACGATGTTGGCTTCCAGTAGCTTCGTTTCCCAGTCAGGGACGAAGCATGGGTCATAAGTTTCGGTGATACCTATTTTCCGCATATATTATCCGCCATTTCATTGATTACACGCCGTACGATATCCTTGCCGAAAACCTGGACTTGTCGTTTAGCAATCTCCATAAAATCGCGTGCCGGACAGTTTTCGATAAGTGTTTCTTTGCATTCACTATATTGTTTCTCTGCCGCATCACCGTCAGTCACGTCTTCGATATCCATGAAGAAATCATCGGCATGGTCCTCGTCAGTATAAGAGAACATGGCACTAAACGAATATGTATGACCGTCTATCAGCTTGCAACCCAGTTCTTTCTCGAACGTATCCATGATAGTATCGGGATCGTAGTCACCGGCCATGTTCGTATGCTCTACATCCCACCTACTATTAATGATAACGCTAAGGTCTTCGGCGAAGGTGTCTTTCATGTCGTCATGATATACGGCAGTGAACTCAGTCTCGTAAGTGTCACGATATTTAAAATCGAAACGACTGTGCGCATCGGACACAGCGAGGTTCCATTCATGATTCTTGCAATCATGGATGTTATCGAATTCTTTCCCGTCATTGGCGATATAAAAGGTCTTTTTCTGTAATACTTGTTTCTCGATGGTCTTCATCTGCGGGTCTCCAATCAAGTGCAGTCTCAGGTATCCCTATCTTTTTCATCGCCTTCCTCACGGTGACAAGTAAGGACAATCTTATCGCCGCTCTCGCGGTTGATCCAGGTAATCTCGTAAGCCTTGTCACCTGGTTTAATCTTCCCAACCATGTACTCGGCGACAGACCTCAGGGCCTCAGCTGTCACCTCGCTCTTGTTCTTCCATTCGCCCGGTTTCTTGATGGTACCGGCATAGATACGGGCCAGTCCGCATCCCACATGATACTCAGCCATTTTCATCTTCCTTCTTGCTTTCATTCTCAATCACCCGCTCCAACGCGGCGACCAGTTCGTTCACGGTCGTACATTCACTGAACGTGCCGTCCGGGATGAAACAGTCGAAGTCGGTTTCCGCATCGCATTCCATCAGCATCCCGTCCACGACCTCGAACATGGTGCAGTTGGCCAGGCATGTCGAGTTTTCAAGGCACTGACGAGTGACCTGGAAACGATCTTCCAGCCAGTTAAGTACCCATTCTCTCGGGTTCGTTATAATTTCGTGCATGCCCTACCCCTTCATCCATTCGTTTATTTTTTCAGGCGGGTATCCCATCCTGACCAGGTAGTCATGCAGGATATACCCATAATATGCCGAATAATTGGGTGGCCACGAAGCTATCTCTTCCTTAATCCATACGTCCATCGGCATGATTTCCATATGGTCCACATGAAAAACGGCGTGACAGCTCTTCTCAACAAGAAAATGGTACAATGGTGCATAGCTCGCCGACACTCCGTCAGCAAACTCAGCGAATGCCGTTTCATGCATAAACTTGCGAACCTCGTCCTTCACTTCCTCGGAAACGCCTTCCCTAAATTTTACATTCATGTTATCATCCTTCAATAATCTGTTTTACATGGGGGTCGACACGGCAATCGACTTCAAACAATGAAGCTACGTTGAGCCGGTGATACTTTGCGAGGGTCACGCCGTTGTACCGGCATCCTTCCTCGCCCTTTCTATTTTCAGAAAACTCGTCACTGTCCCACCCGAATATACCACAGAATGAGCAGTTCTCCGAATAGTCGAATTCAAGGTATGGGCAACATCTGCAGCGCATATCATTCTTCCGGCATGAATCCTACTGGGATAGATTCGACCGGTTCCCAATACCACAGGATAAACATATTGGGCGTCACCGCCGATATAGACTGGATGTCATCCCGGTCAATGTCATTTTCGTTGACAAAATCAGTCAGCCGACCCGCATCACTGAACGTTCTTTTTATCAGCACTGATAGCCTCCTTTAATTCTTTCTCTATTTTCCGTTCAATATCATCCTGCCAAGGGTCCATTATGGACATATTGTCCGGCCATATTATTTTCCAGCTTTTCCATTTGAATAGACCAACATCCCTAACATCCGGTGCAAGCTTGAATCCGGATACCTTGATGATATAATCAAAAACGACAGTAAAATCTGTAATTCCCTCGTCAATCTTGTCAATGGTAATCGAAGTAGGACTGAACGCCATCAGATTTCCCCTTTCAAATACTTGATTGCAAGGTCCACGATGTCCTTAGAGTTGCATGTAAGCGCAACAAGCTCACCTGGCTTGTACTTCTTTTCAAGGGCGCGTATAGCCTCGTCCTCTTCCTTGCAGAAGTCTTTAAGCAGTTCACGTGCCATGTCATAACGTCCCTGGACATTTTCCAATAAATCGGACAGTTTTCTGTCACCATACTTGTTGAGTAGTTCCTGGATGGTGACGATGTCATTGAACTTGTCTTCGACTATTTCGATATACGCCTGCCTATCCGTTCGGTAGCTTTCCTGAAACAATTTAGAATCGGTATTGCCCTTGTGTTCTTGCGTTTCACTCATTTTCTATTCTTCCTCCAAAGTCCTCAGGTCGCCCACGCTAATCCCGGCAGACCGAGGAGTACTCCAATCAATGATATCCCGATGCGCTTCCATCCGAATGCCATTCAATGTCGCAATACGCCAATCATACAGGACACCAGTGTCCGGATCGACGACACAGTTTTCCATCCTGGTAAAGTAATTGGTCCTTTTGAGTTCGTCCTTCACCGTCAGCAACACCAGGGTGGCATATCGGAGAGCAAAGACGTAATCGCGGAACATTTCACTATCCTGCTTTGTGGTGTTGTAAGCAAAACGTTTCTGCCAGTCCAGACTGACTTCGAGTGCCGCCTGGTAATACGTGCCTATCTCAGTTTCCAACTCCCCAATGTTAAGTAACACATCATAGATTTCCTTCCTGACTTGACTAATGGGTCTCATCGTTATCCCCCTTATACGGTTTCTTCTCGGCTGCAAGCATCTTGGCCACCTGTGCCGTTGCGAGATCAGCAGTCGCTTCAGCAATGGCGTCCACATCGTCAAACTTGCAGGCAGTTTTAAGCATAATCTGAGCCATTTCGACCGGATCCATGGTCTCGTTTGGCCACCAGGGCGGATGTTCCTCTTCCTTCTTGTGCTCCGCCACTTCATCGACAGTGACGCGGTACTTCCATATGCCTTCGTCAATAGGTTCAACGGTAGCCTTTGCATTGCTGTAAGTTGCCAGCGCGAACTTCGCATAGCGGAATGCCCCGTCGAGAGTACTCATCCTCTTGTGGAACGGGAAACGGCTCTGCTTCTCGATATGGTCGGTCATTTCCTTCATGGCGCCGACAGTCATTTCTTGATTTGCTTGTGGATAATTCATGGTATAAATGTAGCAAATACACCCAGCGGTGGCAACAAAAGGTATAAACTGCAGACATGAATTTCCTTGAATCATTATCACAGCTTGACATCCCGCGCCCCTTCATGGAGGCATGCGCCTCCGGCTATACCGCCATCTTCGAAGCCAAGGAAACCAAGATGGAGAAGGCCATCAAGGAGGCATGCAAGATTGCGGGTGTGAAGGATGAGGGTGACCTGTCTGACGGAAACCACACCTTCAATGACCTGTACAACCAGCGCTGTGTCCTGTTCGCCGCCCTGGTCAACCTGTTCCCGAAGATTTCCTGGAAGACAAAGAAGCATGACGACGGAAAGCCATGCTTCGGAGGAAAGAACTTCCTCGTCTGCATCGAAACTCCGAAAGGACCATATTCCTACCATTACCCGATGAAGGACTGGGACCGCTTCAAATGCAAGGAAATCGAGAAGGCCAAACCGTTCGACGGTCACACGGACAAGGATGTGGAAAGGCTCCTCTCGCTCATTCCGGAAAACCTACCAAGAAGTATCCTTGGTGAAATCTGGAACCGAAGGGGCGACAAGTCCATGACCAATTATCAAAAACCGGCCCCGTTGGTGGAGTCGGTAAAGTACGTGAAAGGCCATAAGAATTCTAAGGGCGAGGATGCCCCGTGGACCATCGTCTCCCATGAGACCGGGAAAATCCTGTCATCCCACAAGTCGGAATCCGAGGCCAAGAAGCACCTTCAGCAGATGGAATACTACAAGCACAAGGGTTGACTGCTGTTAAATAAATTTTACACACTTTTTACCTATTTTCCACACTTTTGCACAAAACTTTTGTGTTTGCAATCGTATGAAAATAATGTATATTATAAACTGAAAGTAGCAAGCAAGTTCTTGGCCGTCCTTGGTTGCACAGTGGATTTTTAGATGCTCGATGGATGCTGACGGCCAAATTAAGCGTTCATCGGGCATTTTCTATTAGTATGATACAGCAGTGCGGCAGAAAGATAGAGCTTCGGATCAACGAGGAACAGGAGAAAACATGCTTCCGTTCCTGTGCTGCCGCACGCCGGGCCTACAACTGGAAACTCGCTGCGCAGAACGCCGCTTACGAACTCGCCACGCAGAATACTCCCGAAGGGCAGAAGGTCAAGTGCAAGCTCGGTTCTCCGATTGATTGGCATAGAGAATGGGTAGAGTACAAGCACTTGGAAGGCAACGAATGGCTGATGAAACTATCCAAGTGCTGTGGTCAAGAAGCTCTCCGAGACCTCGGAACCGCTTGGGACAAGTTCTTCAAGGGAACTGGCAAGCATCCGCAGTTCCACAAGTTCGGTGAACTGGATTCGTTCCGTCTTACCGGCTCCGTATACATCGGTCGTGACTTCGTTCAGCTTCCTTCCCTTGGTAGAGTGAAGCTCAAGGAGAAGAACTATATAGCTATCCCCGATGGTTCAGACAAAGTGCCTATCCCGATGGCTACTGTATCCCGTCAAGGCTCCCATTGGTATGTATCGTTCGCATACAAGACCGACATCATCCCACTATACGAGAATGTCGAAATCACCGATGACGAATATGATGTCGTGGGTGTTGACCTCGGTGTAAAGGACTTGGCTATTACTTCCTATGGCGAGGTTATCGCCAATCCGAAGTCATACAAGAAGCATCTGCAACGCTTGAAGCGGTGGCAGAGGAAGATTTCCCGCCGAAAGAAAGGTTCGAAGAACCGCAAGAAGGCTATACGCAAGGTAGCCAACTTGCACAGACGAATTACCAACATCCGTATCAACTCGGCTCACCAGTGTACAACTTCGCTCACTAGGAAGCTGGCACCCAAGATGCTCGTTATAGAGTCGTTGAAGCCGAAGAATATGAGCCGTAATAGGAAACTTGCTGGAGCCGTATTGGATGCTAATTTTAACCGCATAGCTACACAGCTTGAATACAAGTGCAAGTGGCTCGGAATCAAGCTGGTGAAGGCTCCGCAGTTCTACGCTTCGAGCCAATACTGCTCCGAGTGCGGATGTTACCAAAAGAAAGATTTGAAACTCACAGACCGTGAGTGGACTTGTCCCCATTGTGGCTGTCACCACGACAGGGATGTGAATGCAGCTAGGAACTTGCGTTTCTATGGCTTGTGGCTGCTTGGCTATGCCAACCAGCAAACTGCGGCGAGTTACGTCGTGGCAGCTTGCCCTGCGGGTGAACGCCCACGGGAAGGTAGTGGTTCTGAACCATGCCCGAAAGACTTGAGGTTACAGTTCTTTGAAACACAGGAACAGTGCAGGTCGTTGAAGCAGGAAATCACTAGCTCAATTAGGTATTGTGCATAATTGTGCAAAATGATTTAACGGTTATCAGACATGTGAGCCATGCGGTCCATCAGTTCCGCACGCACCTTATCGTCATATTCCTTGCATCGCATGAAAAGAATTTCATTAAGTTTCTCATCGGTCATTTCATCAACTCCTGTAGTGATGCGAATCGCTCGGCAAAATACGCGGCCAAAATTGCGCCAAAGATCTCATTTTCAAATACTGAACCCGACTGGTATCCGAAGTCGCTGACATGTGCATGATACTTATCATTGAACACGCTTTCACAGTTATTGTACACAGCCACCTTTCGTTTCTTGTCGGGATAATACGAGATGAATACCCGGTTGACCATGTACGATTCCTCTCGGATGACATATTCCACGTATGTATGGTCGCCACACAATTTGTGAATTGACAACTTCGGCAATCCAAATGATTCCAGCTTACGCATAGCCTTTTCGCAAATTGGAAGAACATCCCGGCTGAACAAGTCGTCCATGGAAAGACCCTTGTTCAACTGCTTGGTCGTCGTCTTGGCAACCTTGTTGATTTCGTAATCAAGGATACGTTCCAAGGTGGCAAGGAAATCATCCTTCACCATGCAAGTCTTCTTAATCTTGGCCACATTGTTAATGCAGACATCAGTATGGCCATACCACCGTTTGGACGGAATCGTTTCCTTGAGTTTCAGGAAGATGTGGTTAGTCAGAGTATCCGGGGAGTGATGACGATAATATCCCCACAGCGGATGTTCAAACCCTGTTTCGCCAGCCTGTTCATACATATACTGCTGATAAATCCACTCAAACATGTCAATGCCGTAGCTAATGCATCTGTCCTTCATATACCCGACCGAATGATGGTCAATGACATCCGGGTGAATAATCGCATAGGACGCATTGGAAAACCGTTCATCGAACGAATTGCCAAGATTTGCATTCGGCTTGCTCATTTCAAAAATGAGATATCCGTTTGGGAGTTCTTTCAGGAAACTGAATTTTACCGGTATCACATGTGTAGTATATACCGTATGGCGGTCTTCTGTACTGAAGAAACCACCGCCGACTTCCTTGGTCTCAATCCAATCCGTATTGTAATTTTTGCTAAACGGTTCCATTACTTGTCCTCCATGTAATCCTTCTCGCGCTGGAAGGATTCTTTCAGTTTCTTTTTCCAGTATTCACCTACACGAGCCCAGAAATCAGCCCGCTTCTTGCATTTCTCATGCGGCGCCCAATCCACCGGTGCCCAAGCATGTTGCTCACGTAGGGATGCGTAGTCGATGCGCAAGCGGCACAGGCCACGGTACGCCTCGAAATACGCCTTGGCATTAAGACTCATTTCAACATACGGGTTGCGGATCGGTTCAGATATGACCATTGTAAGGTCTTTTTGAGCATATGCACTTTCAGACATGGCATTCCCCCTATACGCAGTATGCGGCATACGGCGAATCGTATTTCCTGAACATCTTGCCAAGATCCGGTATCACCACGCCTAGATCCTGTGCGCGGGCATAGAGAGCCATGAGTGCCGGCTCCGTATCGTCACCGCAGGCATAGGTCGGATTGGTCATTTCAATCAGCCAAAGCGCCCTTTGCACCATTTCTTTCTCATCCTTGCAGAGAACGAACTTTCCGCATTTAGCAGCAATCGAGGCCCTGGTATCCGATGTAATATCGTGGGTACCGTAGGTGATAAATTCGTTCTTGCTGGAGAGGTACACTGTCATGCAGACGAACTCGCCCGCATAATGGTTCCCGGGTTCGGGGAACCTTCCGTTCACGGCAACTTCGATATCCAATGCGAGAGCAACCTCGCCGTCATCCAATGGCTTGTATAAGTGCGTATTCATGTTCAAAATGTAGCATTTCCTGCTAGAATTGGCAACATTGGTGTAGTTTCCAGGCATGGAACCGCAAGTCATCATATCCCTTACAAACTGGAAGGGGCGCATATACAACGAGCTTACCGCCCCGGTCATATTCTCCTACATCACCCAGGAATCCCCGGTACCGTTCAAGGTGGTACTGGTACTGTCATCGGACGAATTCCCCAGGAAGGAAGCCGAAGTGCCGGAGGGCATATTGAAACTGGCGAAGGGATGTGAAAACTTTGAAATCCTCTGGACAGTCGCCGATACGGGTCCATACAAAAAATACTTCCCCGTGAAGGAGAAGTATCCAAGCTTGCCAATCATTACGGTAGACGACGATTCTACCGCATACCCGCATTTCATGAAGACCCTGTGGAAGCTTCACTCCGAACATCCGGACAGGGTAATCTACGGATGCGCCGGGCAGCCATACTCCTGGATGAACAGGCACAGCATAGACGGTGTCAGGTATGGTGTCGCGTTGTATCCGCCCGGTTCCACGTACGACCTGGATGCACAGTTCGGCATCAAGTACTTCAAGTTCATGGACGACGAGTTCATGCGGCTCCTGTGCCTCCTGAACGGCACCCACCACGTGACCATAGACGCCAATTCAGTCCTTATTATCAACGGGTTCGCCCAGGACAAGGCAATCGGTCGTGTCCATGGGCGAGAGTTCCGTGAAATCGGGGACATGTGGGGGCGCCTTGGGTCAGAACATCCCGAATTGAAGAAGATTTGGGAAGAAAAACGTAAGATTCCCAACTAGCCTTACTCGATACAGTCCGGAAGGGCGGCTTCGCGTTCCTTCCTCTTCCTGTACGCCTCCATGTCATCTTCTCGTGCTCGGATACCCCGCTCAATGAACTTGTGGTAAATATCGCCGACGGTTTTAATACGAGACTTAAATCCATCAAGTTTTTTCTTGGCATCCGAAGCATCCACTACATCAAACCACCGGCTCCTCCAGCTACCATAGGGTTCGTCATCGTCCAGAGTAGGTTTGTATTCCTGGACTGGATGCCATGTTTCCTTATGAACTGGTAGCAAATTCGCCTTAGTGTCATTAACCGGGCAAAATTCCAGAATATAATAGCAAGAGTACGCGTGAATTAACCGTAGTTTTACCGGTTCATCCATGTGTTTTTTGTAATCATATTGTACGTCTTCTGTTGTGTCCATCCTATGGCTCCTTTAAGTTTTTGAGGATATCCCACAGTTCTTCCTGCAGCATGCAACGTAGCGGTTCCTCCCCTTCGATAAAGAGGACGATCATCCGGGGTGTGTCGTACTTGTCCGGCGGGCAGTACCGCATGACTAGCGTCTCACCCACCATGCAGTCAGTGAACCGCCGGTCGCTGATGCGGCTGTGCGTGAACACGATATCATGCTCAGGAAAGTACCGTTCGCATGCCTCGTAGAAATCCGCCTTTGTGACCACGGGGCCGTGCATTACTGGCGCCCCAGGTACATGTAAGCGTCGGAGTTGGCGGCCCATGCCGCAATGTGCGCCTTGCATACCGGGCACTCTGTGGCAAGAATATATCTGGAATGGGCGTCAGGATTGTAACATCGGGCGTCCCCGCGCATGGGAGTGCTCTTGTAGACATACACCTGGTCGAATCCGGACATGAATGCAGATTGGCAGTGTTTGCACTTGAACGATACCCCGTGGCGAATTTCATTGAACTTGACATCGTCATCCAGTTCCACGTCATATTCACGGGAAATACCGAGACTCTTTCTTACATCTTGTTCCGATACCATATTACCTCGCATTTACATCGTATATGTTTGCAGATGGATTACAGATTCAGAAACCACCTGTCCATGAGGGCCGTGCCACTTGAACTTAAAAACGGTAGTTCCCCGAAGGAGATAGTAAACCAACGCATCAACCTTCTCCGGGAATGTTTTCGGCAGTGTATCATTAATCGGTTGGTCGTCAATGTAGACAGTGCAGGATGTTGACAGGATTCGTTCAACCTCGTCACGGAACACCTTGATGATATCGTCATTGTCACATTTGGTGCCAACTGTCAAAATATAGCTGTCACGAATCAAAAATACCATTTGTTTCCTTTTATCAATGAGTGAAGTCTTGTTCAAGCGCGGTAAGATCTGACAGCAGGTTGCATAAGTTCTTGGTCACCTTGCAAAGCACCTTGGCCATTTCCTTATCGGAAATTACAGTAAGGTGAGCCATGTCAATGATGTCGCGCTTCGTGTCTTTCTTGTCCATACAGAACAATATGCCCTCGGAACGCAAGCTCAGTTCATTAGACACGCTGAGACGGTAATCACAAGAACGATCCAGGCGGTACTCGCCGGGAGCGAATTTCCGCAAGTTGTCGATCCTGAATATCCTGTAATGGCCTCCAGCTGTCTTGTCGTAGGTGTGCTCGTCATGGGTGCCCCATCCGCCAAGTGTCACCCACTTGCCAACGAACTTGGCCTTGAGCGCATTCGCGTCCTCGGCGTCAACCGAGGCACTGAGCTTGGCCCGCTTGTTGCGCAGGTCCTGTATCTGATGGTCAATGTCATCAAGTTTCTGTCGTGCTGTCTTCTTCATTATTGTACCTTTATTGCATATGTAGCAAAAGGGACTACCGGCGGCAACAGGGCTACTTTAAAGTCTTGTCAAACACCTTATCCAACCACTTATCATACAGGTAGTGTGCCCCTGGCGCCCAAATTACATTGAAAACCAGAGTGACGATAACTTCCAATCCTTTCGGTTCCCGATTTAGCAATGCGCTAATAGTCAAGCCAGCCCATATAGGAAGACATACCCAGATAAACCATCCGGCAAGAAAAGCACATACTATGATACTCATAACAATGCCTTCAAATGTTTTCCGGTATGATTCACGCAATGTACAGGAACCATAGTCATCCAGATGCGCAAAGCGAAGCACTATCGGTGCCCACAGCGCAATGACTACCAGATCCCCAGCAACTACCCACCAGCTGATGTCAGTATTCTTGGTCGCAACCATATAGCCTATGAGAATAAGGCCAGGCAGCATGAGAGTAAGGGCTATCATGCCCGATTTGGTAATTCTCCATAAGGAACGTAGTGCACTTTTGTAAACGTCAAGCATTCTATACCTCTTGTGTTCTAATTGCAAATATAGTAAAAATACTATAATTTGAATATGAACGACAATGAAAACAAATATACCACCCTCAAGGCGCAGTGCCAAGACGCTGTTTACCAGTTCACCAAGCCATCCGGATACGACAAGACCAAATGGCCACAAGCGCCCGATACAGTAAACTGTCCCCACTGGATCCTCAGCGAGGAATACGCCCTTACCCAGAAGGATTTTTCACAGTTCTGGCATACACCAGGTGTAATGGATGGCGGAATTGAGGTCGTCATCAAGATTGACACGGATGGCACTTTGATAATCCAGTCAATCAAGGACGGTTTTATATCCATGGGAACACTGGACACCTTCTCAATGAAACTCGACCGTTACAGGAATCGCATGATAGAAATCTCGGTCGATGCCAACACGAGGTCCAGTCTTGGTCGCGATGGCAGTGGTCGCATAACGGTATCAACATATGACGACCCGGAGTACATCCTGTGGCAGGTACAGTATTTCAACTACATAGCCAACGAGAAACAGTTCGTTGTAGTCAAGGCCAGGTCAAAGAACGAGGCAAAGGTCATCGCATGGCACGATTCATGCTACTGTTATCGTAACGCAATCAACCCAGATACATTCAAGGCATGGGAATACAGCGGGCCGCGCATCATTTCCCGTGACCCAAAGTTTAGTGATGAGGAGATGAAGAAACAGATGCTCATCTGCGAAGAATACGACAAGGAATATGGCGAATAAATGCCTAATAAATGCCTAATAAAAAGGATTGCCTCGTTGGCAATCCTTTTTGTTTTACTTCAGTATCAAATTTTCCAGTTTCTTGTATATCTCATATATGAATGAGCCTATGAAAGCAACTGCATGTGAAATGAGAAATCCCACCCACATCGGAATCAATATCGGGAACAATATCAGCATAGGAGCAATTACCTTCCCGTACCGTTCCCTACGTTCTTCGGTGGTCGGTTCATATTCAAGTGGATCATCCCCGACCATATACAATACTGCTACGATATAGAATATGGAATTTATTGCACCATATACACCCATGACAGTATGGGATACTATGGTATAATGTTCGAACCCAAGCGCATTAATGCCCATCAGATCCAGATACAGTAGCACGATTCCATCAATAATCATTGTACTCCACATGATACCTGGATATTCGGCGGTCAAATCAGTCAGTGCTTCATGCAATGTTTTTATAAGTTTCATGTATTTACCTTATTTTTAAGATTTCCTGGGCTTCATCATATTGCGCAATGGTGAGATACCATGGCTTTGTGCGGATCGACATCCAGCAATACTGGGTACCGTTCTCATAGTTCCCAAAATTCTTATATGACGGTCGTGCCAGCTTTTTCACCAGCCCGTAATACAGCAAGTCTACGTCACCGGTGTACTCCTTGTCCTCGTTCCAGAATGTTTTTCTGATGAACTGGATAAACTCGATTGGCGTCATGTCACCGATGTAAGTTTCCACCACCTTCTTGGATTTCCCTTTGCGGGAATTTGTGTCACCATGCAAGCAGCACATGGTATACCAGTTAAATCCAATCTGCTTCCTACCAAAATATTCAAATTCATAGACGCTGTTCTGGCAGAGCGCGTATATGTCCTCGTCCTTATTCTCGGGCTCGTAATAGAAGAAATTTGATAATTTGGGTTCGCTTCCACGGTCATACGTCTGCATGAAAATGTCGGTAATCATGCATATTGGCAGTTCTTTAAGCTTCATGCCAGCAAACGGAACAACATCCAAGTTTGCTACACCGGCACGATAAGACCGGCGCAGATGACTCAGGTCAACCCGTCTGACATGATTCTTCCACTCTTTCCACTCGATAAACGGCACAGGCTCACGAATGGCGACATTTTCCGCCGGAGCATACTCTTTGGCCGGAGTAAAACGCTGCTTGACATGGCCGCAGTCCCCCAATGTTCTGTCGACAATCATTGAGTCAAAATCCAAGTGTCTACTCGACACCATGGCATCATAACGCATGGTAAACGTCCGGAAATTATAGTCCCGTCCAACGACGATGTAGTTACGCCAGAAGCAGTTAGTTGATCCATCGCAATAGGAACTTCCAGTACCGCAAACCTGATGCATCAGCGGCTTAATCATCTCAACAAGCTTCCGTGCATCGACATAGTAGTCGCGAAGCTTTTCAATTAATGGACTGCATGGGATGCGGTCAACGTCCTTTGGCATGAGCGATTCCTTGCCGATCGGTCCAACACTGAGTCCTCGGCTAATGACATATATGCCCTCATCAGGGGAATCATGCGTACGCTTTCCAAGTGTAGTAAACGCAGAAACATCGTGCATTACTGGCCGCACATGTGGATTATATTCGTAATCCCAATCATAATATGGACTAAAATACCGAAAATCGCCAGCCTTACTCAAAGCTATCGAATCTTCGCAAATGCAACTGCGCCCACGGGACCAACTGCTATCTCGATTGTTATAATAAACGCCGAGAACGATGCAGTTGTCACTCGGTTTACCGTAAAGGTCGAAAATACGGTCGATTTCCGTACATACCTGGTCATACAGCTTTTTGCTGGTTTTCTTTACTGGCTTAGTCATATTCACCGTTTTGTTAATATTGTTTTACATCCATTTAGTGCTTATTTTTCCTTCGTCCCTCATGTCGCTTAATATGTTCAGGACAATAAGGGGAATGAAGAGGAACACGACACAATACGCCATCAGGGCGTACCCGAACACGTTTTCAGCAGTGTTGCCATATTTCCACGGTTCTTCTTCGAGAAGGACAAGAACATAAATCACTGTACCGAGGGCAAACATGCTGATCAACGCATATACAACAGCCATCCAGCCAAAAATAAGGCCAACAATGGCAAACAGCAGTATGTAAGCGGCGAGAACTATAAATGGGATCGGTTTCACGGTCTATTCTCCATGTCTTTCTTCAACTTTGCCTTACGGTAATCCAGCATATCCTGCAATTCACTGATTGTAAACGCATCAGCGAGTACTTCCAGGGAAATATCGGCATCAAAAACCTTGCCGTATGTGCCATCATACTGTATTTTCTTGATTGGCTTAAGATTCAAGCTGACATGGCACGCGTCCATCGCGTCCTTGCGAACCGAGAGAAGCACCGTACACGGTCGTCCCTTATAATCCCTGATGCCAATTTCGTCTGGTTTCTTTTCACTCATGGGTTGGGTACCACCTGCTTGTTATTCTCAATGCACAGGTACGGCTTCTTCCGGTACCAGTTTTTGCCAGTAGCTATATTCGGGTTGTTATAGTTGCTTGCAATAGTCTTCCATGCCTTCTCGCATTCATCGAGGGTCGAGAACTCCCCGATTGGCAATGGCCAAGCGGAAAGGTAGGAAATTAGGATGAAATATTTAATCATAGGTTATTTCAGGATGTAATTGGTAACTTGCTTGATTTCACGCCCATCGGAGCATGTAAACGAGCTAGACTTTCCATACGCGGTATGAACCGTATGCAAGACACCCGAGCACACCGGCTGGTCATTTCCAATCATATACAGAACACCCGGAGTATCTTTTGGCTTGGCCAGCACGGCGTATACGACCAATATGGCCAATAACGCAATGATGGATATCGCCAATTCCAAAGCAGAATTTCTTGTCGTCATGTCACCCTACTTGTTTAATTTTTCAACTTCTTTCCAGAAGCCATCGAGATATTCCTGATTCTCGCGCCATCTTTCTTCATCTTCTATCATATGTTCCGTATGATATTTAATATCATCTACGGCAAGGTTAATCAGATTGGCCTTATATTCATCAAGGCCTTCCTGACTAGCGAGAGCATTCTTCAATGAGGCCATGTATCGTGGATACCATGTATCTTCGATAGGTTCAGAACTTGAAATCTGTTCAAGCGCAAACTTCTTTACGGGAAGATATTTTTCGCCGCAATCCCAGCCCTGAATAGCGTTCTTGACCTTGGTGAGCCGTTCCAAAGCTTCGGCATTCTCGGCAACTTCCTTCTCATGGCGAGCGGTTGCCGAATCAATTTTAGTTTCGATTTCCTTTATCCACTCATCGTCAGTTCTTGCACGAAGGCGTTCAAGCTTTTCCTTGGCCTTTGCAAGTTCCTTCTCATGATAGGTATCCTTCTCCAGTGTCTTGGGGATATTTGGAGAAAGGGGCTCATCTCTATATGCACAGAGAATGCCAAACCCGCGCAAGCAGAGCTTTACAAAATCATACGCACTAGTCATGCCATCTTTGATAATGAAACTAGTAAATCCAGTCATTTGCATATTTGCTTCCTTTTGTTTATGTGACATATGTAGCAAAGGTGCCACCAAGTGGCAACTTTGCTAGTCGTCATCATCATGGAACAGGTTGAACGGATCGAGCACATCCTTTGCAACCTTTTCCACGTCATCCGCTACACGTTTCGCGCCGCGCACGCCCGCCTTGGTGGCAGAAGATGCAACATCGACAACGGCATCAGCCGTATCCGCAATAGTTCCAACGATTCCACTAAAAATACCCATAATCAGGTCTCCTTGCTGTTAGTTCCCGGAAGCGCCGGGAAGCGCCATGAAGCTATTTCATAAACATCATAGTCGATGCAGAAATCTTCGTTCTTAGGGTCATAGTCGAAACAGTCGAATTCCTCGTCATAAATGAGATTCACCGTCTTGACTGTTCCGTCAAACATCTTGAATTCGACAGGGACTATCCACGACTTGTCCCATTCCAGTTCATGGTCGAACGGTCCGCATTCAGTGAAATCAGAATGCCATTCGGTGTCAATCATGCTGTTTTCGTGCCTCCACTTATTTTCGTTTCCCGTCATATATAGTACCTGCAACGTTGCACAGAGGAGTCCAGTAACCATCATAGTAGGTGGCAATGCCCAAGATTTCGTAATACTCTATGCCACGGTCCGCTATGCAATTGTGATACAGCGCCTTGCAAAGGTCATCATAGTCGCTTGCATCAATTTCGGTAGTAAATTCCACCTTGCGTGGCGTATAGTTATTTTCAGGGCGCATCGTCTCGGTCACCCGATAATGAACTTTGTAATGGGTCAACGTGTAACTAGACATCAGTCCTCCCACCAATTTCCTGGCTTGATACCCGCGAGTTCAATGAGTGCCTTCATTTCGTCAGCACTGTCCGCCGTAGCGACGATGGAACCCCATCCGTCATGGAAGAACACCATGTGCGGCGTGATATCCTCGTTTTCCGGGTACTGGAGATGCGACTTGCCCACCCTGTCCTTCCAGCATTCGCTGTCCAGCACATCCTGGGGAGTGGCACACTTGGTTTCGCAGAATTCGGATTCATCCCACGGCAGGGCGAATCCCGGAAAATATTTGCGTATCGTAATCATGTCCAAAATGTAGCATTGTTTCCTCCTGTTGGCAACCGGGAACATTTTTGCTACATTTGTGGCATGGGAAGAATTTTAAACAAAATGTACATATTGTCCGGCGGAGTCACCGGGGAAGACAAGCTCTCCTCCTACCGATTCCTTACCAAGAAGATGCTCAATACCACCCCGCAATGGGGCTACGTGTGCCCATTGTTCGACGAGGCGCTCGAAGTGGACAGTACCGGCCACAAGGTCGAGTACGGCAAGGAATCCTATGACGCCTACTGGACCACATGGGACAATACCCAGTTGAAGGACCTGAATTGCAAGAGGGTTGCCAAGATCAACGAGAAGTGGGAATACCTCGACATCGATCCGTTCTATGAGGGAAGCGTCGATGACTACCTCCGCGAACGGGGATACACGCGCAAGATTGGCGACTATGGCTCCGGATGGTACGACAATGACCACATCCCGCCCTTCAAGCTGGCCATATTCAGCGCAATCAACCACAAGCTCAAACTGGAATGGGACTTCAAGCGCAACCGCCACGCAGGTATCGTCCCGAACATGAAGAAGGACGAACTCACAATCTATACAGGGGAAGCCGCGCACTACTACGATGACGAAATCGGCCATATCCGAGTGGACGGCATGAAGGTAGTCATCGACCTGGACGACAGGACCTACACCTTCGGAAGCGAGACCGACCAGGACTTCATCGACTTCGTGAAGCTATGCCAGGATTCCGATGCGGCAATGCTCGAAGCTACCTCCAAGGAAAAATACAAGAAGGACCCCGAGTTCGACGAATGGCTCGCCAAGGGCAACGCCCGCATGCTTGCACACCGGCAGGAACAGTTTGCCGAAATTTTCAACATGTACAAGGAGAAAACATGAGCAACATCGTAATACCCAAGGAACTACCGGATTTCATCGACCGTTTCCACTTCTTGTGGAACAAGCTCCGGATCATCAAGAAACATCGTATAGATTCGGAAAGGCATGCCCTCCTTGAAAGGCTCAGGAATATTAAGGCGCCAGGCGAGCTGGAAAAGCGCCTCATGGAGCAAATTGAGGGCGAAGAGAAGGCATGTCTGGATAACGGCAATACGCTCGAAAAGGCATACCAGGATGAAGAAGCCAGCCTATGCGAAAAGGTAAGGCAGGTATGCAAGGACATGCTCCTGGGTAAATACATCAGGCACCTTACCGCACTGTACACCATATACATGCGGGTGGACAAGGTAACCATGACCGGACACACCGTGTACATTTCCGGCAAAAGCATCAGCTTTTACAGGGAACACAACACTTTCCAATGGACGTGCGAACAACTTTATGAGTTATTTGACATCGGCCAGGTCATATATGGGAATGCGGCACCTACACTGGAATCCCTGGAATCCGAAATGCAGCATTTCGAAATCATAAGCCGGGAAGACCTAATCAGCCGGATGAAAGAATACAAGAACAATCAGGTAAAGGAATGCGACCATATCATCGACTATGCCGAGAAGATGGAAGACGGCCCGATGCCGGAAGATGAACCGGTAGATATCGGCAAAATTAAGTAAAGGAACATCCAATGGGACCCTTGACATCAACACCATACACGTAGTCAAGATAGAGAGTTAGTTAGAATATATAAAAATATACCAGAGCTTTATGTTGTGTCCGGGACTCTTAACTCCGAACCGTCCATCCTGAACAGGCCGTTAGGCAACCAGTAGAAGCCTTCGGACCTAGCCAGGTTAGACAACTCCGAACAGTGAGGTATATCGGGTAGTTCTATTTCGTGGTTCTTTGCCGCGTTGATGTCGGCATCGATCACGAGTCCGCATAGCGGGCAAACATATAGCTTTCCCTTCCTCGCCTTCTTGAGTACGTGTCCACACCCCGAGCATCGCTGAGAACGGTAGGCGTTTGATTGCGGGTTGATTCGGACACCGAACTCCTCCGCAACTTGCGTCAGCCTGGCGACTATCTCCGGGTTAGACCAATGTTTTAGCTTTTCGGCAGTTCTCCTGCCGTAGTTGATGTTCTTGATGCTTTCCAGGCCGATTTCCTTGATGCCTGAAAAATCAAGATGTTTAATTGCATAGTTGACGTAATTCTTTCTCTCGCACTGGCATCTGAGGAATGCCTTGGAACCTTTCTTCTTGCGGCACATCTTGTCCGATATAGTGGAGAGGTTGACTTTCAATTTCCTTGTAGGTTCTCCCTTCCTTGGAGCGTCTATAATCATGTCTGGAGTGGTCTGTCCATCGGACAAGGATAGGCAGGTGAGCATACCCTGGTCGGCACCCACCTTCACACCGGATTCCTTTTGTTCAAACCCCTTCTCCCACCGTAGCTGCACCCCGTACTCGTCTATCAGGTACCCCTTACATGCAGTCCAGGTACCGTCCAGGAACCTGTTCATGTGCTTGTGCCTGCATATCGGGATATTGAATATCGGAAGGCCGGTTGACTTGATCTTCAAGAAGCCGTAGAACTCGCCATCCGGCGTAAGGTTCAGAATAGCGCACTTACTTGAAATCTCTATTCCAGCATCGGACAGGTCCGGCTTGCTAGGCCTTCGCTGATCGATAACCTCCCATAGCCGTTCAAGGTAATTTCCCCTCGAGGCCTCCTTATCGAACACCTCTACCCGTCTTGCATTCTTTGTGCATATAGCACGCAGTTTGCCACTAAGCTGATTTACAAGCGAACTCATCATGCGGGCAGACAGCCACGTATTTATTTCAAACCGGTTGTAGTCCAGGTATTTCGGAAGTCTGTACTTGAACTTGGCTGGGTTGAACTCATGGAATACGTCGCCCTCCATCCAGGTATATCCGTTCAACCATACGTCATCGCATATCAGCTGCATTACGCGACGCCACTCGGAAAGAAGTTTGGAGACATCTTCCCGCTTGCCAGCATTGGCGAATCTAAGCGTATGGCTACTAGAACGTACTATCATATACAAGTAATGCCCGGTTGACGCAATTTTGTGGCTGTCTGCATCAACCGGGCATCAAAAACTCCCGTTTAGAACTACAAGACAGCCACGAATTGGTCGTTCTATTTGAAGTTTATATACTTCCATATTTTTCTACGTGAAAAACTACTCCACTTTGATATAAATTTGGTTTTATTTCCTTTACATTGGCATAATTATGCATATTTTGCTATATTTCCTGTATTATGCTAAAAGGCCTGACCGCAAGGTCGAAAGTTCCCTTGAACAACTTTTACAACAAATCCACTAGGAGGCTTTATGAAGGACTATAAAGAACTTATGGAACTTGGCAAAGACGAAGTAGAACGTCTTTGCAAAATCTATGACAAGGAAGTAATTTCAGTCAGTTGCCATAAAAATTATCAAACGGGTGACATCTATTACGATGAACCTGTTCCCGAAGGTGCAATTCCTGTTCACTATTTTTCCTGTGCAACTCACTTTGTTCTCCGCATGCCGACGGAGTTTGAAAAGCTGTCTGAAACGCAGCTTGACCAACTTGGATCATACAACAATGACAAATACAGGCCATCGTTCTTGGCATACCGTGATTAGGTTGAACGATAGGGATAAATAAGAAAACCGAGAGGAATAAATGGAAAAATTTGACGCAATACCTGAAGCCGAAAATGTGCCAGCCCGTGGCAACTTCCCGAAGATCGGAAACAGCAACTACCGGTTCAACCTGTGGTACAAGTTTCCGAAGAAGATCAAAAAGCTGAGTAACGGGAAGCGATACGACAACTACCACGGAGACCACAACTTCGCATCCGATGAACTCATCGACTACATGAGAGAATCCATGTCTGGCATCAAGCTCATCGAGGCCTTTGACGAACACGAAGACTACTGGACTGGAAAGGTGCTGAAATCCTACAGAGTGGAAGCCTTCATTCCCGAACGAGATTGCGGAGTCGACACAGTCTACGCTCAGGAAAAGATGGAATCTTTCAAGGAAATCGACTTCGAGAAGTCTGGCGAATGGATCGCTAAGCTGCTAGAGAGGGCAGGCGCTTCCCTTGACATCAAGAAGTGCAAAAAGCGTATCAAGAGTCAGGAAGAAGAAGCCAAGGAGCTGATGGCGTCTTGTAAAGAGCTCTCTGATATCGTCAATGACTGGCAGACAAGATGAAATACAAGGAGAAACCATGAGTACAGAAGCTAAGCCATCCAGGAGAAAGTTCTACATCCCCCTCATCCTCATGCCGGACAACGGCATATTCGACGTAGGCATTGCATTCAGTCGCAGTGCTGCCGAGTTTAGCCTGGAAGATGCATGGAATCGCCTGAGCGCCGAGCGCAAGAATAGCTTCCGCAAGGTAATCAAGGAAGTCGAGGTGGAAATCTGATGAAGGACCTAGAAAACTACGAATCCGACTGGCTTCTCTGTGTCGCCGGCATCTTCGGCGGTGACAAGACGCCATCCGGATACGAAATCTTCTGGAAGAAATACTGGGATAGGCTATGGCAAGATATAGACGAATGATTGACGAGGGCTACAAAAGTCCATTCACCATCAGGTCCCCAATGATACCCGCCTCCTGGGAGGACGACCAGGAACCGACATACGAATACAAGAACCGGCTGAGCGATGATGACGACATCTGGGAATGGGAGAAGTGCGAGGATTTGGAAGATGACATCTGGGTGGAATACGGCGACGGATGGTACTCGGAAGAAGCCTTCAAGAACCCGGAGGCAAACGCCGACTTTCCCGATGACTACCACAAGAAATGGCGGGATGATGACGATGATGACTTCACATCCGAGTCCATATCATCAGACGATTGCAAGGAACTGTTTGGAATCTTTTTAGTAATATTGATAATCATAATGGTCATCCTATGGTAGGCCAAAGAGGTATAGGAATACTACTATAAACTGCAAGGGTCACGAACCCTTGCAGTTTTACTATGGAAAAGACCCAGATACAGTTCTCCAACTTCATCGACAGAGTATGCGGCGAATTCGCCTGCATGGAGGCGGCAAAGCCCCTACAGGAGGGCTTCCGGTGCCTATGCGAGTCCATCCATACAGCAAGGGCCATAGAGGTGAGAAAGCAATTCAATCTCCTCATGGGACGTGTCAATGACTGGATTAAGAAGGAAAGGGAACGCCTCTCCAACGGCGGGCGCGGGGACCCGATTACCGAACCGATTTTCATCGCGGAACACGAACTGACCGATCTCGACTGGGGCGACCCGGATGATTTTGACCTGTCCGATCCGGACAACATGGACAAGATTGCCAACTTCGACAACGGGCTCACCATCCGCCTATCGCTCGTCCCCGACGAATATAACGATACCGGCGCCCAGTATTCAGTCGGGATGGACCTGGTCCAGATTACCATCCCCGACCTCGCTACAGAGTGGCTGCATGAATGCAGAGGTGCAAAGACCGGCTACATCAGGGACAAGGCAATGCGCGTCTGGAAAATGATGCAGGAACTGAAGACCGGTGACCGGGTGACACTTGGCATCCTGGACGGTGTAGAAACCCTCCTGAATACAGGTACGGCTATTGAAACGATTACCCACGAGCTGACACACTACGTCCAGGAGAAGTGCGGCGAGCCGTCTAACGCTGAGGAGGAAGTCGCCAAGTACGGCATCAAGCCCGAAGAATACGACCCGCATCTGCACCACGAGTTCCTTCCCTGGGAAATCGACGCCGATGTCCAGGGACACATCGTCAGCTTCATCCGCATGAACTGGCTCCTCAGCCCGAACGAGATGGCCAAGAAGATTTACGACATGTTCATCCATTCCAAGAGGAATGAAGGAAGGATCCCCGAGGAACGCAGGAAACAGTGCTGGCAAACCGCTGCCTCACTGGCACGCGCAGTCAACCTGGCCACTGAAAGGGATGGCTATGATGGCGTCGAAGAAATCATCAAGCATATTGATGACTACGGGGTATAGAAACCATATTTTTGCTATATTTCCTCACATGGAAATAGCCAAATTCAATCTCATCGTTATGTCGGGTCCTGAACCGGTACCCAACTTTAAACCCTATGTGCAAATGACCCTCGGTGTCCAGGTGACCACGGAGACCCCCGGTAGCCCAATGGCGCAAGTGCAGATGCGGCGCCTGGAAGCTACGCTTGGGTCCTTTGGGCCATCAGACATGTTCTCGGTAGATAGACACCTGAAGGTCCGGTGGTACTCATATAACGGGGAAATCAGCCTGTATTGCAGCTACTACAAAGAAAGACCGGGGGTGTGTATGCGACCGGGGAACTGATTGTGGAAAAGATGACGGAGTTCATCAATGGGCTGAAGTTGAAGGAAGACCCGAAGTCTCATAGGGGTTTTCTGTGACAGATTTTGAACGGAGGTATTGGCTCCCATATATTCTCGGAGTTACCAACGATTGTCCGGCACCTTAATGGACAGGATGTGTAAAGATTATTTTACCTAAAAATCCACAAGTTTATTTCTATTTCATCTATAAACACTATGGCGAAAGGAGACCAACATATGACCATTATGACACAACAATTAAAAACTACCAGAAATCATTATTTTCCGAAATGCTTAATTAAGCGTTGGACGAGGCTGGATAAAGTACCCGGAACTATTGTTTGTAAAAATACATTACACAATAAGTACACACATATGCCAGATAGCTCTTTGGTGTCGCCAAAACAAGTTTTATTCCGTAGCGCAATATATACAAATAACACGGAATTGCATACCGGGAAAGATGATACTGACCTATCAAATTTTATCCAACACCTAGAGGTTGCTATCCAAGAGAATCGCGAAGAAGATATTACTGAAATTATTCACAATAGCACTTTTCTACGCCTTGTGTTTAAATTATTTTGCCGTCAACCGGCACTGAATAATTCAATCATCTCATCAGCCCGAAACGCTTTATTAGAAGAACCATATCTTAACTGCGGAGTTAATAATCCTTTGCGCCAACCGGAACCCTCCGTAGAGGCAATGTTTACCCGATGGGTTAATGCAAATTGCCTGCTTCCGGGTGAACATGATATATCAATAGATTATCGTAAAGCAAATTATACGGTTGGCTTAAACCAAACAACAGTACCGTTCATATTACCGGATAATACTAAAATTTTATTACTCCCGCTTACCCCACATATAATTGTTAAGATTGACTTGGGAGGAAATAGAGTACCAACAACAGTAATATCATCAATTTTTGAACCGGCATTAGTGTCTAAACTTAATGATATATTACTAAAAAATTGCGACTCATATTATATAAGCCGACCAAAAATGGAGTAATTAAGGCGGAACCTAGGTCAAATATATAAACTGTAATCTTGAGGAGACCTCCAGATGCAGTTTGTCCAATCTCACCCAGCATTCAACGATACCATCGATTCCCTAAAGCATGAATACAGGGAAGACCAGTCCAACGATGTCATCATTTGTGGAGCACACGACCTATCGCATACTCAGTCGATTGACGAGTATAAGCGAAAATACGGCAAAGTTATCGTTTTCAACCAGGAACCATTGCTCGCAAAGCAAAGGAACTTCATGCACATCGGATACTTCGCTTGGCTGTCCATGGCTGACGAAGTATGGGACTATGATGAAGAGAATCTTAAAGTACTGAGACTAATTAGACCGGATGTGAAACTCCATGTGTTGAAACCATACAAGATATGGCCGAAGGAATCCAAGAAGGATATCGGCATACTATTCTATGGATCCATGAATGACCACAGGAAAACAATACTGGATGCACTGAGCAAGAGACATAATGTCAAAATTTTGACTAACTGTTGGGATGAAAATGAACTAGACCGGTGGATACTAAGAAGCCGGATATTATTAAACCTACATTACTACAATGAAACTGCGTTGCAGGAGCAGGCCAGAATGATTAGGTGGATTGGGTCTCCATGCCGCATTGTGAGCGAACCTTCCATGCATAACTATCTTGGCGTGGAAGAAATGACCGAGAAGGACTTGTTATCATTATGAATGCCGTAGTGACGTACATATTCGGTAAGGATGCCGAAATACTGCGTGAGCCATTGGTTGTTGACCCAGATGTCGAGTATATTTGTGTTACCGACCAACCATCACTAACATCAGAACATTGGCGTATCGTTGTGGACGATTTTCCACAAGCAAAGTGTACCCGTGATAAGATGCCAATGGTAAAATACAACCCATTCAAATACACCGATGCTGACAATGTTTTCGTTATGGACGGTACAATTCAGATTAGTTCATCGTTACTCCCATTGTATTATCAACTATCCAAGCATCATTTAATGGTTAAACTACATAGAGAAAGACAATGTTTATATGATGAATTGAATGCCTGGTGTCAATATCGGCAAATGAGTCCAGATGTAGTTCTTAAATTTCAAGCAATGTCCTTGCATGATGGGATAGATTTAACTAATCAGTTTTTGGTTGAAACATGTATAATCGGGTTCCACAAATCACCCGAAATCATTAAAATATGTCACCTAACATTGGAATATATGCGGTTTCTTGGTGATAATGGTATACTTTGTAAAACAAATCAATGTCCATTTACATATTTAATAGAAAAATACAATGTCCCGTACCATACACTCAATCAAGATACCTATTTTTATCGTTATGGACATAATAGCTGGAAACGAGCATATCGTTAATTGTTATACTCATAAATTTCCGGAATCCGACCATATAGATATTTAGCCAACTGAATGCCGTTATCATAAAAGCATTCACTTTGTTTTATATTATCTGGATTCTGATAGTATTCAAATGACGTGTAAATAGGATAATTGTATTTATTATTGCATTTAATATCATCTATTTCATCTACGGTATATTTAGCGCAATTTGTTAATGGATGTCTATTTGCATAAGATAAAATGAAGATTGGTTTAGTTAATTTCCTTTGAATCATTCGTTTAGTACGCTCAATATATTTAGATACAACCAATTCCCATACATGATTAGAATATATGTCCACGTCTTTCTTTTCATATTCGACATCAGACTTAAATCTATAATGAGGATAGTTAACCACGCATTTCTCATCAATTTCAATGGAAAACATACTAAATGAATCATCGGTAATTAACTTAAACTTCCCAAAATTCATATTTGGATAATTGCCTATGATATATTTCATTGACTCATACGGTATAGTACACCACGAAAACGGATTTACTAGCTGTTGTTTAATACACTTAGTTGTTATCCAGCTCCCAATACAATTATTTGAAATAATATTCACCATGTCATAACCCCCATTCGGGATGTAAATGCACACCGCCGGATACTGGGGATATTTCATCATGAATTATGCACGGGAAATACCTGTACAATGCAATTACCGGTATTCTATGTCGCGCAATTACCTCATCATAAAAGCCGTCATCAAACAATGTCTTCTCATAAGGGTTATATTTTCTATAATCTTGCATAAATACATTAAACCATTTTGGCGCATATAGTGTAGCGGGGCCGGTTACATGGTTCATGTAATTACCTTTTCGAAAAGATATAATACTATGCTTATTTAATAACCACATATTATATAACTCATTAGCATAGTTACATACATATATGCAATCATCATCCGCACTAATTACAGGTACCGTAGAATACTTTTGACTACATGGGAGCCATTTTTTGAACGATTTGACATTCCTCTTACACCACAGAATCTCAAACATACCGGCCTTATTCATGAGCACCAGGTCCCTCGGTAACTCCTGTTCCTTCTTGGGGAACTCCTCCTCGGCCAAGGTAAGAACAATGTGGTAATCGGGACCGCAGGTCTCGAACAGGTTATAGATGGTCAACCCTACCGTATTGATGCGCTTCTTCCAGCTAGTAAGGGCAATGCATGCCTTGATATTCGGAGCCAGGGTCCCTTGTTCGATGTTTTCAATCATAAATCCTCTTATTTACCCGACGGTTCCTCCGGCGGTACGAACTTCGTATCCACGCCGATTTCCCGGTAGTCGCTGCCCATGCGGTCGTTCACGTCATACATATCCATCGGAGTCTTCGCCAGTTTGCTCACCGATACATAGAAGCATATCGTGCGCTTGTTGTACATGGTATACGAACCGGCCTTTTCAGCCTCCGGCACCGTGTAGGCCTCGGCTGTACCCGATGGCATTCCCTGGGAAGCCCAAGATCGGTTCCTGGACGGCTCGTAAGTCGACCAGTCCACCACTATGCCAAGCTGCCTGAGTTTCATGTCCACCTTCGCCTGGGCACCGGTAGTCGGGCAGAAACTTGCAGGTATCTCGGGGGAACCGTTCCCGGTGTCTCCCATATCAGCCTCGCACAGCGCGGCGAACCCCTCCTGGAGTGGACGGATTGCGTCCGTATAGCCGTACTGGCTACATACGGATTCAAGGAAAGTGTTGAATTTTTCTTGTGTGCCGTTCATATACAAAAACTACCGGGATTTGTTTCCCGGTAGTTTATAATATTATCGGAGTGGGAACGACTAGTCAACGTCGCGCCAGTAGCTGCTCGAGTAGTCGTTCGACCGGTTTTCCATCCTTCTGTCTGAATATGCACTGTAGTCCTGCAATTCCGGATCATCCGGATTTTCACGCCGCCTATAATAGAACTCGTCAGCATCCGGATCCACATAAGTTTCAGAATCCTCATACATGTAGGTAGTATATTCATACACCGTCTGATCGATACCATCCGGTCCCTCAACATCACGGTCGATTAATCTACAACCGAGATTAGTCATAACAGCATCAATCATTTTACTGTCTACATTATCCGGTCCAGTTTCATTGGATGAAAGCACCCGGGTAAAGGTGAAGCAATCCCCAATGTGATTAGTAGTCTCACCATATCTGTTACGGGTGTAATCTTCGCCAAACGAAACCTTCCATCCCATGTGGTCAGCAAGTTTTTCAACCTTATCGACTATTTCTTGCGGAATTTTAGGGCGGTTAAAGGAAACACCTTGGGATGTACGATCCCAGCGAGCCTTTCGATTGGCCTTACGGTCAGCCGGGTTCATATTCCATTCCGGGTCATTATCTAGCGATTCGCCAGCATGTTGAACCAGCAACTTGGCCTGGTATACGAACACGCCGTTTTTCTTAGTATCCTTGGCGGCAATAAATTCCTTAGGAGACGAGTAAATAACGACCCACCCCTTGTCGGAAGGATGCCCTTCCTTCTGCTCGCGCATAGCCTTGGTAGCGTCTGCAGCACTCATGCAACGGTAATAGCTATAATCATCACGGTCCAAACGAATATTCTTTTTATCAACAACATCCTTGGTAATTTCCGAAATAGGCATATCCTTGATAGTACAGTTACCGTCAACAAACGTATAGCAGTTTCTTTCCGCACGAGGCAACTCGCCAGTATGGTATTCAAATGCTTCACAAAGGGCAGCAAAACCCTGCTGGAGTGGACGGAGGGCATCTTGGCACCCGAACTGGTTACATACGGATTCGAGGAATGCGTTGAATTTTACTTGTTTACTAGACATCGGGTGTCTCCCATAATTACTTTCAAAGCAGTTTATAGTATTTTCATTCTCCGGAATCGTCGCCCCCAGCTTATCATTTAATTCCCTGTATCTCGCCTTAATTTCTTCAACCGCTTCCGGAGGCATATATTCCGCATACAGGCGGTCATGCTTCTTGACACCAATGTCGATGAATTCCTTGACCAGCGAATCATATTCTTCCGATGGAATGGGGGATACTTCCACCGCAGGCTCGCCAAAATTCGGCTTGATCTCCTTGATTATCTTGACCAGGTTGCCAATAACGTCATTGAGTTTACTTCGGGCAATCAAGGCCTCCTTCATCCGGTCATAAGGAATTTCTTCATAATTTCCGCCGGACATGGTAAACATTTCAGTAATCGACTTGGTCACATTGCCCCGTTTTGGCATTATCTCCTGCAATTTAGCCATTGCATCCTGGGACTTCCTGGCAGAAACCTGCGCATTCATCATAGCGTTCCGCAGGTCTTCCTTGTGAGCCCGGTATTCAGCTTCGGTCTTGCCTTCCATGATGTACGAAATTGGCATCATCTCTTCAAGCTGCTGTTTCTGCTGGTTACCGATGTACTCCCGGTACGTGGTCAAAATCTGGGGCTGCAGGTACTTGGTCGGCGGGAATGGGGCATCTGCCGTAATCACCTTGGCAGCACCCAGGCTGCTCAGATTCGGATCGTAAGCGTAAGCGACATATCTCACGTAGCCATTGGCCTTCATTTCATATCCAAGAACCGAAATCTTGCACCGCTGCGGATTCCTCACCACCGACCGTATGATATCCTTGGCGCATTCATGGTCCCGCCGGCACTGGTCGCCCCGGCTGCTGTAACGAGAACGAAAACTCAGTGCATGGTCGCTGAGGTTGCGGGAGGTCAGCCCGTTAAATATCATTTTCGCAACAAGCGGGATGTATTTCTTCTCAAGTGTGTCAATCATCGTCGATTTCCTTTACTAGCCATATAAAAACTGCCGGCGGCAATCACCGGTAGTTTATAATTCAAGCGACCGTAGCCGCGCTTAAACGTCTTTGTGTTTCTTCCTTTGGCGCCTCTGCGCCCTGTTGCCCTTCCCGCCACGCCATCCCTCTATCAGGATATCGCGGGCCTCCGATACTGTAATATGCCGCTGGCTTGCCAGGGTCAATGCAAGGCCAATCGGGATACGGGAACCGTCCGGGTATGTGTATGGGGTATCATCAGTAAATAAAGGTGGAAACTGTCGTGGAAACAAGGACATAGTAGCCTCCGATTAGATAATCCGTGCCCAATGGGGTGTCTTCATCCATACATCGCCAGTCGGCAAGTCACCGATGAAGTCCTTAGCCTTGCCGAAGTTGATGATGTGCATGGAATCAGTAGCATCCGTGAAGATGATTGCACTCATTTCGGAACCGCTTAATGAATACTGGTTCAATGTGACCCTAGTATTCGTAGGATTCAGCAAGTATTCCCCCGGAGAGTCGTGCATAATCGTAAGGATTCCAGTTGGCGGAATCAACAGCAACGATATGAGGTCCGGAGACATGATAATCCAGTGCGGAGGGCATTCCGAGACATATGTGAGGATGTAGTTCAGAAGGTCATTGACCTTATCCTTGACATCACGGTATTTCTTGTCCGGATTGATCTTATAGGTTTCAATCGAATTCACCTGCATATTGCTTCTCCTATGATAAATGGTCCATTTCAGACCGTTCTGTTTTCAGTATCTGCTCACGCCTATACCGGTCGAGTGCATGGTGGTAGTCCTTCTTGTTCAAGATGTACCCATACGACCGCTTGCCGGTTTTCGCAAAATATAGAAATCCCCACAAAAAATGCTTCGCCATTCTAATCCACCACAGGAATCCCCAGATATTCTTCCCGGTACCGCTTTTCGTCGAGCTTGGATAGCTTCAGGCGCTCATATTCCGGGTAGGAAATCACATGGAGCTGTTCCTTCCGTTTCTGCTCTTCAAGAACACGGGCCCACTTCTTCTTCTTATTGGTCATACCAGCCACCTCGGAATAAAGGTCAACGCGTCATAAAACAGGAATTCCTTAAAGGCGGCAATGAACTGTTCCCGTTCATATTCACGGGCCTTCTTGACAGTCAAATCGCCTGTAAGAATTTCGTAAGCATTGACATGAAGGTTTCCCTCCTTGTCCTTGACCACCTCGTACAGGTAATGGTTGACATCATGGGGACAGAAGTACCTTCGGGTCCAAAGCATGTTGTAGTATGCCGGGTCGAAGAAATGTTCAGCGATTGCCTTTTCTTCCATAAGCCATTTTCCTCCGTTCAGCCCGGTTACCAAATGCACACCCGCCATTACGGGTCAGCATCTCCTGGTTGGCAAGCAACTGTGCAGCCTCATTCTTGTCCACCCAGCTTGGAGCCTTTAAAGGACCATGTTCAATGGCCCGTTTCCATTTCTCTACCATTTCAGTCATTTTCATCTTCTTTCTTCTCTACGGTTACATTCAGTTTCACATTGGGGAACATTATCGGTTTCTTTTTCGGGTGCAGCTCCACATCCACCTCACAGTAGCCCGGTATACGCTTGACATTAACGATTTCCACGGTAGCATCTATGCACTCCGGGTGTACTGCAAGGAATTCCAGCCTGGCATTACGTGCATGTTCTTCAATGGCATCCATTATAGCAGTATCCGGTACACTATCCAACAACATCTTTTACCTATTGACTAAGCTCCGGGCGAAGTTTATCGTCGAATCCTTAGCCACCGGTTTCCCGTCATAGATGTACCTGAGGAAATAGTAGACATTCTCGTAGTTGGGCATCGGGCGAACATTCACGAAGCCATCCGGGCTCAGGTTTTCCTCCGCCCAGGCCTTGTCGGCAAGTTCGCGAGCAATCTTCCTCTCGGCTTCCCACTTGGGCTCCATATCGTCGCCATCGAACATGCAGTAGTAATACATGTCGGTCAGGGTAGGCTCACCGAGCAGTGGAGGCATTTTGCGATTGGACAGCTGGAGGTCACCCTCGGTTATGCCCTTGGCAATAAGTTCGGCCTTCCATTCCTGGTATTCCTTGCTGGCCTTCCGCTTCGCTTCCCAACGTTCCTTGACACGCGCTTTCAGCTTCTCGGCATATTTCGCGGAATCACAGATGTTTTTAACCTTCCAGTCGCTCACTTCCTTGGCGACATAGTAGACCGGTTCCGGATCCTTCTCGTGTGCATCTAGCCATTCCACCTCGGCATCATAGTCGTACTTGGAGCGGAAGTGGCCCAGGAAGAACCTGAAACCGTTTGGATACCTCTTGTAGAGGGCGTAGCAAATCTTGCCAGGCCCCAGGACGTTATCCTCAAACTCCTCTACACATATCTCGCTCATGGATTCCTCCTATATATTCGCGATGTACTGAATAAGGTCATACTTCATGGATGTCAGCAGCATATTGGACACATCATCAGCGTCGAACATGCCAAACGGATCCATGAACATATCCTCACTCGTATAAAAATACGATTCCATCTTTTCCGGCATTATCTTCTGGACAATGTCCTTCAACTTCCCCACACGGTCCTGCTTTGCATCAGTATGCTTCGAAATCGCATTGCTTACGTTTATCAGATCGCATAGCAGCGCATTCTGCTTGTCTTTCAACATCGTTTCAGGCGATGTCGCATCCAGCAATGTTTTCCTCAGAGTCCCGGGTCCATTCGTGCTACAAACCGCTTCCAGTGCTTCAAGACTAATCTTGAAAGGAATTCCGTTCCTATAATAAGTAACAACGTATGACATGTCATCGTTATTGAGCGCAATAGACAACTGCCCGCCTATCTCATCAACAACCGACTTAAGTTCTGCAAGGAACTTGCTTTCACTGAATTCCGTTTTCTGGGTCATCCTTCGAATCCTGTCTCGTTAATCTGGATAACAGTATCTATCTGCCCGATGAACATCCTGTCTTCATCCGTGAAATTCCACCAGCCGCGACCGGTCATATGTTTCCTGTTTGCGATCATCTTTGCCTTTGCTGCCCCGATAGTGGCAAAGTGGGTAGCTTGGGAAATATCGGTTTCCCAACAGCCGTGGCCCTTTCCTCCCCAGTAATGTATTTCCGGGTCGTTGCGGTCAGGTCTGGGAATCCAGCAGAGTACCCATGTTTTCAGTGGCGCTTCAATCATCTGTCCCTCCATACGACGGTAACCGATTTTGGTACCGAGCAGTCCTTCCACCGGGTTTCCAAAAGCCGAATGGCCTCATCCATATTGTCAAACGATTCGGGTGTCCAGCTCTCGTAATACGTTGTCCATACATAGTGCCACCACAGGAACCGCACCTGGGGGTAAAATCTGCCATTTTCCCGCTTGATGACCCGCTTGGGAAGTTTTCTCATTAGTCTATTCCACATGATTACCTCATTAGTACGCCATTGTTATCACACCGTCCCATTTCGACCCATTCAACTCGCCGTTTGCCATGCCGGGTCACTATCCTGGCCTTGTACTTGACCGTATAGCAATGGGAATACCCGAATTCCGGGTGGTCTTCACTCCTGTACTCAATCCTGTACATCAGAACTCCTCACTACCCATCGTTTGACATAGTACTCGTAGGCAGCATCCAGACTGACTATGAGCATCACGCTCAGCGGAGGGATGGGGACCTCGTAGAATTCGCCGGTCTTCGCATCATACCCCGATACCTTGATGCCGTCCACACCCAAACCCTGAAGGATCTTCGGGATGCCATCCTTGACATAGTATTCCAAGATTTTCATCAGGGGCGTGACGCTAACCCAGGTCCCGTCGAAGTACGACAGCTTCCGGTAGTTCTGCAATACGGCAAGACGGATAAGTTCGGGGGGCGTTATCTTGCCATAACGCCTTCCCGAGATGGTCGCAAAGGGAACATTTTGAAGAGTGAGACCGAAGGACACGGTATAGTATGACGGCGTATGGACCTTCCGGGCAATGCGGTCGGCAAAGTCGTCATCAAGTTGCGGGGGAACAAATTGCTCGATGCCAGCCTTCCTCATTAGGGTGACATTCGACACCCAGGTGCTTTCCAGGTCGAATTCCTTGGTCTGGTCGCCGTTGCACACCACCAGCACGGGGTTGCCGCGCTTGTTATTCTTCACTTCCCTTACTTCCCCGTTGAATACGAAGAACTCGTTGTTGAAGTGGTGGTTGATGGAGACCATGTCCCCTACTCCGATTTTTGGCAGCCCTTCTTTAGTATCCATCTTACTTACCTGTTGTAGAGAGAATTGATGTCCACCAGCGTGTAGTCGACGATAATCTTGTTATTATGGAAGGTTGCCGTTGCAAGATAGTAAGTCTTCACAGCCTTCGGCCCCTCCTTCATTGCAGCAAGGGTAAGTTCCCCCTTGAGTTTCTGATACAGAAGGGTGGATGTCCCCGACCGGATAGACGGTTCGCCATTTTCAATTTGGTCCAGTGTACTGATGAGGCTGGTATCGACAATAAACGCATTGTTGTTTATACACACCACTTCCGTATAAGGGTTATAGTGCTTATAGTCCCAATACGTCATGAACAGTGCTGCGCCTATTATCAATACGACGATTGCAAATGGAATGATTGCACATAAAGACATAAATCCCCATAAAGACATATAACATTTTACTCCGCTTACCATAAAACTAGCATTTTGTTGCCACTATTGCAATGGTTTGCTACATTTTATGCATGAAAAATGCAACTACACCGCCACTATTCAGTATCGACCGCCAGGAAATGGAAACGCTCGTTGATAAATTTAAGGAACGAAAGAAAACTGAGCGTGATGAAAAGATCAAGTCGTATATTAGCCGTCTTGAAAAGGCCGAACAAGCTATTGCGGCAACCCAGGAAAGCTTGCGTACACTATTCGCCCTTCATACGCAACTGGATTTAGCTGATCGCATTTCATTCAACAACCCGACATCGCTATATTTCACCTCCCGTAGCGGAAAGCAGTGCGTACAGAACCGAATGCAGCAGCCAAATGTACTCATTACGGAGAATTGCACGCTAGGTGCAATGTGTGTCGTCAAAGGGCATGCGGATACAGGCAAGCATGCCATATTCTTCGACTCGCGCACCCTTCGCCGAGAAATTGAGAAAAACGGGATTTACGGTAATGAGTTGTTAATTATGCCATTGCGTTTACCTTACGAAAATTGCACATATATTCTTGACAACGGTCTCAAATATGGGGGACTTATCGATCTACTCGAAGAGATGGTTAAAGAACTTCCAATCTACGCGAAAGCATTTGTTGATTATATCAAAGACAAAGGAAAGTAACATGCGAATTGTCGAACCACCATTGGCAGGCATCTGCCAGGACATGATCAACTGTATCGGAAACAAGGATGCCGAACCGGAAATCGTGACATTCTTCTACAGGATGCAGCAGCTGTACTTGAAGGGATGGCACGAATGCGGTTTCTGCAAGGGAACCGGGAAAGTCACGACCGTCTACCCCAACAAGTGGGGCGCCAAGGAAACCGTCGAGCATACATGTCTTACCTGCAAGGGCCTTGGTTTCTACGATTTCAATGCGATGGTCAAGGAAGCCGAAGAACGCCGGAAGAAACGATTGGAAGAGGAAGGATAGATGGAAAAGAGCGAAACCAAGTTCATCATCGTGAATGACTACAAGGACCAGGCCGTGCAGAACTGGTCCTTTGCCGACAGGAAGCACATTGTCTATTGCAACAGTGCTGAATGGGCGATGAAGTTCACGGACAAGGCTGGCGCCAAGCGCACCCTGGACTACCTGAAGAAGAACTTCCCCGGCCAGGACCTCGCTATCGTAGAAGCAACATTCTATACTGACGTTACGTTCAAGGGGGTCAAATGCTAATATTTTTCACATTTGTGGGAATCTTCTGCGGGTTCATCGCACTCGCCGCTGGTATCATGCTTCTCGCGAGGTTCACCTATGACCGTTTCATCAACTCGCACCGTCACCGTATCAAGGTAATCGCCACATATCGTCGTGACTACCCCAAGATGCACCTGTACAGCGTGGATCCTACCGATGGCATGTTCGGACCCCCGTTCCTGCATTCCGACCCAGATGACGGGTACAAGTTCCGCGCATATAGCATCCAGCATGCTGCCGAACGGTACTTCAAGAGCTACCGCCGTCGCAACAAGGAAATGTCCGACCATGAGGACAGCGCCAAGCACGAATGCAAGCCCATGTGGGCACACCTGCGCGTGAAGGACATGAACACCGGTTTCACCTATTACCTCGGAAACTAACATGTACAACCAGACAACGGAAATCATCAGGCAACTGACCAAGGAAAACGTGAAAGAAATGGCGCGTGAAAGCGCCAAATGGCGAACTGCGCCCATGTCAGATGCCGAAAAGCTGATGTTGGAACATTCCCGGCAAGACTCCGGTACAATGGAACGGTTCCTCAAGCTTCTCGACAAACTGGATACCGAGTACAAGAAGTTTAACACCGAAACCTACAAGAAACAAGCCAGGATATTGCTTTCCAACAGATGCATTGGAAAGGATTTGAAAGGAGAACTCAAATGAACCTGAAAGAACTCTCAAAGGAAATCTCCTACGCGCTGCGCCATGCACCGTGGGCATACGAACTGGAACTGGACGAGGAAGGCTTCGTCCCCATCGAACAACTCCTTCATGCGCTCAATGAGAACAAGGATTATGACCGCCCGGCCACCAAGGAAGACCTGGAAGAAATCATCCGCACTTCCGACAAGAAGCGTCATGAAATCGTAGGGGACCGCATCCGTGCCCTCTATGGCCACAGTGTCCCCCAGGCCATCAAGAAGGAAATTGGTACCCCTCCTGACATCCTGTACCACGGTACCAACGAGTTCTGCGTGGAGGCAATCGCCAAGGACGGCATTCTGCCCATGGCCCGCCAGTATGTCCATATGTCCACCGATATCCAGATGGCGGAAACGGTGGCCAAGAGGCGCAAGGGGCGCATGGTCATCATGCGGATTGACGCCAAGCAGGCAATGGCCGACGGTATCGAGTTCTTCGTGGGCAACGACAGGGTGTGGCTGACAAAGCACATCCCGCCCCAGTACATTTCGGTCCACATGTTCTACAAAGCCAACAACCCCACCAAAGGTGTTCCGGTACCAATCGCCGAATTCATGGAACAAGTGAACTACTGCAAGGAACAAAATCATGATAATAGTGTTTAAGACGAATGTCGGCACTGCCGCCTATGACAGCGACACTATATTGAAGATTGAATATACCAGTGCAACTGTCGTAGTAGGCATTACCTATGCGGCACGCAATAAACTAGAATCCCAGGTTATCACCACCCACCACTATCTCAAATCCGCCAAGGAATTTGACGAGATTCTCGACCAGTGGAAGAAATCGAAGGAGACACCCAAATGATGAAGAATGTACTTGACTCGGTGGAAAGCTTGGTCATGTTCAAGGCGAAGTCCACCCCGGAACAGAAGGTCAAGGAACTCGACGAGCAGATCGAGGACCTAAAAAAGAAGCGCCAGCTCGTTCTTGACGGGGTGGACAAGAATTACGTGAATCAGATGCTCTCCCGCGTCATGAACCAATGGGTCATTGTGGGCGGGTGGAACGATGATGACGAGTGTCCGTTCCATGGGCAGCATTACACCATCTACAAGGTCGTGAAGGCCCTGCAGTGGGAAGGCGGGAACAGCTTCCGTATCATCGCGAAGCACATGATGTACCTGTCCGCCGAAGGATACCTGAACGGTGGCATCTATGAGGTGGATATCAACCGCCATGTCAAGGACATCGGGAACCTTGCCGTCATTTCCGCGGAAAAGGCGGCAAGCATCATCAAGAATGCCCGCAAGGCCGTGAACAAGCGCCTCGACAGGGCATTGAATGAAGCACAGGGGAATATCTAATGAAACCGTATAATGAACTGATTGCCGAGAGGAACCGTGACCAGGATGGGAATCTATGCACTAGCGCGGAACGTATCCACTAAGGAGATCCTATGAGCAAGGTTACTCGTGAGCAAATTATGCAAGCTGCGCACAAGGCTTGTCAAGTAAAGCCGAAATACGGGGGTATTTACTCCGTACTGTTTACGAATACATTTGACGAGATTCAGGAAGACTTTGAAGCTGCGGTAGAGGTAAACAAGTCTCTCCCGGACTGTATCACTTCTGTTAGCTGCAGGGCGACCGGCGAAGTGAACGGTATTTTCAGATTCAGTGGCAACTTTACGACCAAAGGTGGAAAGGAAATCCATGTGTCAATCAAGGTAGACAGAAGTTCCGCCGAATTCGAAATTCATCCGGACCACTGGTATGAATTCCTCCAGCTGTGCGCCGAGCGATTCAAGGATCCTCCACTGGAACTGGCCGAAACATATGAAGACATAGTGCGGCGCGAAGGATAGCCCGCCATCCAACAAAAAACAAAAAAGGGCTCCGAAAGGAGCCCTTTTCCGTGCTTTACCAAAGATTTCTATCTAATACGCATCAATCCCCAGTTAACCCTTGAATTCCGTATCATGAAATCATATCCCTTGGGGCCAATTCTTTCCACCAAATCGGTATGGCCCCAGGCCCTGGTCCAAAACAGCTTTCCGTCTGGTGCCTGATTCACCAGGACTACCCTGACAGTATCGTCACAAAGTTCATACGGTTTTGTTTCGGTGAACAACAGCACAAACAGGTTACGCCCCGGTTCCCCGGATTTAATGGCGTACCCTGGCATGTAAACCACATTCACGCATGAGCCTGGAAATGTATACGGAAGTTTACTTAATATCGTATGTGGACCCGGGCAGTATTCCACTAGGTTGTCCTTTTCCACCCTGACGGTAATTCCTTCATATGGATTATACGGGAGGCCAAACAGCTTCTTTAAGGCCGCAAACATATAGGCTTCCCTCCATCATCGTCATCCTTAACTCCAAGCGCAGTCGTCCCATCCCACACAGCCTTGCCGTTTAACGGAGTATCGCCGATTGCGGTATCAAGAGACGGGCATCCATACGCCGTAATCACAGGGAACTTGTACGGACTCGGCACGCTCGGGACATACGGCTGCAACGGGTCACTTGGGTGCAACGGCTGGTTAGGCTGCGCAGGAATCCGCTTCAAGAGGTCCTTCCAGTCGTCAGGATAAGGCACCTTCTCGTCATTGGGGTCAATAAGCCCCTCCTTCACCATCTGTTTCAGTTCTTCTACGGTCAATTCAAGGTCAAAGCCATTCCATTTGAGCTTCATAGTCACCTCCTACCCAAAATTACTTCCATCTTGGATCATAAGGCATTCCGCATAGCCTCATGACATCGTTCCAGGTCTTAATCCACCACTCTCGAAACGTCAGCCGGTCATCGAATGCCCATAGGACAAGAATAGCCGGTATTCCAAATGCGATGAACAGCATTACAACCATCGGGAAATACAGTACATACTCAATCGCATAGAATATTATCCTGATGATGGCACGCAATATTTGCACAATAGCATTCATTACCCGTAGCTCCCATAGAGCTTCGCGACCTTCTCGCCATCAAACAGGATTGCTCCAATGTTCTCGGTGATGTAATCATAGCCCTTGATGATGTTTTCACGATCGTTGCCAAGTGTTCCAAGAAGGCGATCCTTGTTGGCACGCAGAAATTCTTCACATTTCCCTTTGGCATCGTCCGTTTTCATATCCTTGATGATATGATAAACCCGGTTGTACCGGTCTTCCTTTTCCAAGATCATGTTAATCATTTCAGTCAAAGTCAATGAAGGACCACATTTATACCCCTTTGAGCAAAACATGTAGTCATCATAGATGACTGCGGGTATAATCCTGGCAGTCTTTTTTGTCAGCATGATTGCAGAAAACTTGATTCTATCAAGATAATACACATCATTGAAAGACAATTCAACAACCTTACCATCCTTGCCAACCAAATTCTTCGCAAATCCGTCATTTTCAGGCAAGGCAATGCGAGTACACAAGTCCAACGACAATCCATACAGAATCATTGGATTTTGTAACTTCGTCATCTTGTCACCAAAATTAACTTCTGTGCCCGGTTCAAGGAATGCCCACTTTCCCACAACGTCATCAGCTATCGACTGCAGTCTCTTGCAGAATGGGACAAACTGCTTAGCAAGCTCAATCGAATCCGATTCATCGCTTATTTTCTTCTGTATTCGGTCAAGATTATTACTCGCCTTGTCATACAATTCCGCATGGCTGGAATCATTCAGGTATTCGGTGTATTCCGTTTCGTTAGGGGGGTTAAATTTCTGCATTAGATACCCAATATGTTGCAAAGTTTCTTTATTGTGGCAATGTTGTCGCCCATCAGGACATGGTCTACGTCCTTGATGTACGATTCGCGGTTCTCTTTCAGCATTTCTCTGAATTCTTCCACGCTCATCTTCCACCAGTCGTGTTCAGCGCCAATCTCTTTAATCAGCTCATTGATAAAATTTTCCAACGCGCATAAATCACCGGCCTCAAACGAAGTCTTCGTATATACATCCGGCGCGGATTCATAATCCGGTGCAAACCGGAACATGTAGATATAAACCTTGGCGCTCTTAAACCACTGTTTCGGAGTAAGCACCGGTTTCCCCTGTACATTCAGGATATCAAATTCTTCACCTTCCGTGCCTGTCGTCATTTTAAGCACCCGGAAGACGGTCGGATGATGCCCAATGCCACTCTTCGTCGCACACCACTTTCCGAACAGGTACTTACGGCCTTTCTTGGCAAGCTCAACAACCTTGTTGTAATCACAATACTCCAATGAGCAGCGACGATATTTCTCCTCTTCATCTTTGGCTTTCTCTTCAGCCTCTTTAAATTTCTTTTCATATGCCTCCAATTGGTCTGGAGACATGGCGCAGAACTTCTTGAACAAGTCCGCCTTATGTTTCATTTCATCATCTGTCATAAGTTAGGTTTCACTCCTCTAAATGCAAGTTCATTCCATCGCGTTGTTAGCAAATCCCCATAGCATTTTTCCATGCCCGCGTACATACCTATGCTAAAAGCGTCGTTCACCTCGACCAGGGCAGTCTCGCCGGTGTCAAGCACACCAACATCCAAGCAATATGCCCAAGGCGCCATTACATAATCATGAACCATCTTCTCCACTTCCGCAGTGTCCACTGTAATACTTTTGTCGCCATCGTACCAGAAATATCCCTGGATTTTCCCATGTATTACCGGTACTCGATATTCGGAAACCCAGCGAACCGGTTCGGAGCAGTACAGTTCAATGCTCCCGCCGACATTGCATAGCGGAGCAAGATCATCATGCGTGCCGATTACACAGCCGGTAAAACGTTTCACCTTATGGGCCGGCTTGATAAAAACGGGAGCAACTTCGCCATCACTATCAATTTTCTGGCGAAAATACTTCAAGCTGGATTTCCATACATTACGGTACAGATATTTCATCAAGTCGCTAGGATAATCGGTATGCCAATAGGTCACACCGAGCTGTTTCAGAGCAGGGAGTGTGACCTGCAGACCACCGGCAACAAAATCACCCGGCTGCAATTTGATGCGCCGTTGCAGGATTTCCTTCGCATGGAAGGGGACATAGTTACCCTCGCCGAAATACTCGGCCAGTGCAGCCTCTTCCGGGGCGAATGTCGAATTGTCTTTCAGTTGTATGTAGTTCATAATCAAAATGTCCTCTGGATAATCAACACGATACCCATAATTATGAGCAGGCTAATCATTGCAATGTTCAAATTACGGTTAAGCCGTTCAAACCGGCATCTTGCATTTTCTTCATTGCGACGTTCCTCGGCAGTGATGCATCCGCGCACATACGCCGGATTCTTGATTGCCTCCTCCGGCGGAATGTAATGGGGGGTCTCGATTTCCCAGTAGTTGCCGTCCTTGTCGTGATATTCGCGCATGATTGTCATAATTTCCTCAGAAGTTAAAGGTTTCACCCAGCAAGTGCTGTTTCACATCGTCCTCGCCATCCATCTCGGCAATAAGCGGAAGCAAATTGCCATAGTGGGGCCCCTCATGATTCAATGCCTCAGGGGAGTCCGCCCATAGAGGGAACGTGTCGGTGTAATCCCGCCTGTTCAAAGAGTAATTGCAGTGAACTACCCACGTCCTAAAGGGCGTGAGCTTCAAGTTTTCGCTTCAAAGGAGCCGCTTGTGCTAACCCGGCATAACCGGGAGGCATAGAGGCGGCTACCTCAGCGGAGGCGTGTTCCACGCACTCAGCACGTTTAGTCGTGCCAAACAAAAGCACATTACAGGCGGAATGCCAATCCCTCGGCTTGGTATAACCGCAATCACAGTGATATGTGCGTTCATCCAAACCTATCTGATTGACAGCACCGCAAACTGGGCACATCTTGGTAGTAGGCAGCCACTTTGACAGCACGAATGCACGGTCTGCCTTGACCAGCAACTTAATACGCTGTTTAAGGGCACCCATACAAGATTGCTGCACTTGCTTTCCGAACCAGGTCTGGTGCCAGTTCTTGATTTGCTCATCCTGTATGTATATGACATCGTAGTTGGACACAAGGTCGTGGTAGATTTTGTTGCAAATGTCCTTTCGGATATTCGCGACATGTTCATGCTCACGGGCAAGCTGCTTCCTGCAATTCCACCGCCGCTTGGAGTCCTTCTCTTTCTTGTGCCTGTTGAGCATCTTGCTCAGGTACTTCAGGTACTCGGTTTCTTGCACTTTGCAATCGTAGGTCTTGTTGTCCGATGTCGTTATCGTATTCTTGATGCCGAAGTCCAGGCCGACACTCTTGTGAGTGCGGTTTCTCGGTTTCTTCGGCAGCATAATTGTGAGGTTTACATAGTAACCGGATGCCTTGCGGATGAGCTTGGCATCGGCTATCTCATATTCCTCAAACTCTATCTGATGCAATCCGTTCACCTTCAATTTCCTGAAACCAGGAATTGTGATATGGCTTGCATCTAAAATCTTAGTGAAACCCGTAATGATGGGGATGCAGTTCACTTCGCTCTTGAACTTCAACGTGCCGACCTTGATACCCTTCTTCTTGGCCTTGGCGAGGTTGACAATATCCGTCTTCTTCTGCGCCACTGTAGCCCTGTGGAGAACGGACGGTAGTGTAATGGATGAAGTGACTGGATTCTTGTCCTTGTCGTAGTGGACTACATCTTTGTGTTCGGTGTACTTGTAATCGAACATGCTGTTGTCGGGATTGTCCTTGGACAACGACAACATGTCGTTAATTACCCACTTCGCCTCCTTGAAGCAGTTGGATAGCTTTTCAAACACCGATTTCGGGTTGTGCCGTATGGATACTTTAAGTTCGAAGACACGGCATATCTGCGACTTGCGACGGGCATGTGTCTCCGCCATGCTCGCCTTAATCTTCGCCTTCGTGCCTTCGCTTCTTACCAGTTCCATAATAAGTTTTTGACTATACTTATAGTTTAGCAGTTTTACTCAATAAATATAGCTATTTTAACACATATGGAATGCTATTTATTTCTTATATTTGTTATCGACGGTTTTCAGAAGGTCTTCTGGATATTCAATCTTTTTCATGCAATAAATATAGCAAAAGGGCACATTTTTTGCTACTTTTCAACTAAAAAGGAATGTAAAATGGAAGAAGTAACCCAAATTTCAGCAGTCCCCGTCAGTGGAATCTGGTGTGCATTCAAGCTCGCACCATTGTCGCCGTTCTTTCCCATGTTTAACATATCGGAAGCAAGACACGGACAGAATCCAGTAACCATCATTTCCACAGAGAAGGGGAAATTCAGCCAAAAAGGCGAAGTTTGTCGTAGAATAGGTCCTCTTGATACAATCGATTCATGCAAGCTTGAAGTAGACATTCCATACACCTACCGGATCAAGTTCAAACTTGAAGACGGCACACTCCAGACGGTCTACACCAACGACGACGAGGCCGGCTACCTTCTCCGGCTCATGTCCTCCGTGGAAAATATCGAGAAGTATCACTCGATGTGTCTTAATGGACAGTGGGACCGGGCAATCCAAGAACTCATGATTGACCACAAGGTGGATAATTCCTATGTCTCTACAGCAGACAAGGCCAGCCTTGATAAGCTGGCCAAGTCAGTCGGGATTACGCTAGGTCCCTAGCCCTTATAATTTTCAATCATGTTTTTTAGCTCCAGAACCATTTCATCAATGGTTTTGAAGTTATAGTTACAATATGAAAACAGACCACCGCATAGAAGAATATTAAAATACCCATCTTCATAGTCGGCAAACATGGGACGCATCTTGCTTATCCACGCAGAAACATGCGGAAATTGTTTTGTAGAAACATTAAGCCCATAGTCATCCCGGGTACGGTCATCTTTCTCACATTGTGTGAAATTTAATACAGTGAAATTCTTTTCAAGCATGCCCTTGATTTTTTCAAGCTCTTCAGGTGTAAATTCCACCTGCCGGCACACCAGTTTAAAAGGTTCCTGTAGGACAAGGTACGCATCCAAGTGTTCATCGGGAACCGAATTAATTTGAGCGATTACTTCATCAAGCCGTTCAGAATCAAACTCGTCCGGCTTATTCTTTACAAGATCTTTCAGTTCATCGATGGCACGTTCGCGAAGACTCTTACCCTTCGCTTCTTCTTTAACCGTCTGCTTGGTCATTGCATTCTCTCCTTTCTTTCAATATGCTAAAATGTGCAACGATGCCAGTAAATCTGGCGTTTTCAGGAATCCCGTTGATAACATGCATCATCTTGTCGCCATCATCCCGTTCAAGGATATGGTCGCCTGCCTTAGTTCCCGGACCTTCGTCGCCGGTAGCCTGTCTGGCAATAAACGGTCCTTTCAGGTCTACATCGTATAGACCGCCCTCAAAGAACTGGGGTTCAAACGATTCCTTAAAGATTATTGACTTTCCATCATTGGAAAGAACAACGGCATTAAGGTCGCCACCTTCGCCAAATGCATTTTCAACACCAACATTGAGGAAGCCATACCCATTCCGGACATAGCTTCCAAGACAGTGATACAGCTGTTCAAGTGTCATAACTTAATGCCCCACATTTCAGCGACATTCTTCTTGATTGAACCGGTCTGGTCGATTAGTTCGAATTCCGGTCCCAAATCCTCCCATGTAACAAAGTGCATTCTCGGAAGACCCGTGAGATAATGTTCACCTTCCGGCAATTCCAGCTTCAACGGTTCCGGGCACACGCGGACCAAATCAGCACAGCACCTGTATTTCGCATCCATCACTTTAAGCTTGGTATCAAGCCCTCTTGTGTGAAACACGATAACTGTCTCATCTCCGGACGCAAATTCAACCTGGTCAATCATGTGGAATACCGAGTCGCCTGCACGGACAATCTTACCCCTATACGTTTCCATCAGGAGTTCAGCCAGTTCAGTCTTAACCTCGCCGCTCTTTTTACGAAGTTGGATTTCTTCACGCTGCAAAGCACAAATTTCAGACTTGATTGTTTCAAGCGCATTATGCTGGTCATAATCAGTGCTGATGTCGAGGGCTTTTTCAAGCATTTCCTTGCATCCAACAAGATAACCCTTCTTCTTATGAATTACCTTGATACGCACCAGATGGTCAATCAAGTCACGGATTCTTTCTGAATAAACAATCTTTTCCATATGTCAAACCTAGCATTTATGCATGTGGCCGTCAACCGGCAACTTCCTCAAAGCCGATTCCACCCACACGCTTGCGCCACCCGCAACGGTCATTGCCGGAAGTCACCTTCTTGGCATAGAGTGTATGGGTACTTTCCGGCTTTCCCGGATAGCAGACAACCAAGGCAAAATAGTCGCCATCAATCTGGACATCAATCAAGTCCAGTTCAGTACAGCCACGGTTGGAACTGGTCATTTCCCAATAACGGGTATGGAACACGCCATTTTCATCCCTGTTGGCATATACGGAATTCGCACAATAGAACGCCTGCATTATTCTACCTCGATGTATATCGGTTTAATCTTCTTTCCCTGTTCAATAGCTTTCCTTTCAGCTTCCTTGCGATCGGCAATAATTTTACAATGTTCTTTGTAATACCCAATCATATCCTTTGCGCGTTTAAGCGTCTTGAAACCCACCCGATTATCCAGAAACTCCCACACCAGTTCGAAATCATCACACATGTTATGCAGGTGCTCTATACATTCGCAGTATTCATGGTAAGTGAAACTGCTATAAAAGAACAGCCCCTTCATCTGCGGAACATACAGCGTCCTATTGTGTTTCGGGCTAAAAATTTCCTTAATTCGCCATTTCATCAGTTGATGACCTCCCCTTTAGGTTCGTCTTCATAAACATAATCATCGGAGTTCAGAATCCACACCTTATAAATCCACTCTTTCAAGTGGTCAAGGTCCATGGTAGTTCCGCTCTGCACCGCGCCATTATATGCCAGAATGACGCTGTACTTAACGCAGTCGTCCACCGGAGGGAAAATTGCGCACAGATCCTGGTTGTATTGCAGCTGCAATACCTCCATGTCATTAGCATCCTTGACGATGTACGGGATGCCTATTTCATCCAAGTATTTCTTTACTTCTGTACATTCTATCATATCTCGACAAGCTCCATTTTGACTTCCAGAGGCTTAAAGTCCTGTGGATGGTCTTGGAACGACAACCAGTTGATCAATTGGGCCAAATGGATAGATGTCTTCCCCACTTGCCTCGCAGAGGACACTAGCATCCTCCCGTAATCCTCGTAATTTAGCTTCTTTGCTTGCATCTCTTACCATTGCCTTCATGCATTTTAGCACTTTTCCTGTGATTGGTTTGCTGGTCCTGGGGTCATAGGGATGTTTACCAGTCTTGCCGAAATTGCATACACAATCTTCACAGTCGATTTCTGCATAATAATCACAACAGAAGTCTCGGCAATCCGTAGTATTTTGCCAATAACCCAAACATGGAAGGGACAGTAGTTCCCTAGCCTTCTTTTTTCGATCCATTTGATTTTACTCCGCACAAATTGAATACGCTTATGATGAATTCAGCAACCTTTCTCAAGTCAGCCGTCTTGGCAACCGTGCATCCCTCGCCCTCTGCATGGTTCTGAATCCACACATCATACAGTGGACTCATGTCAGTCTCGATGATGATAGCGACATCGGGAGTCACTTCAAGATGAAGGCGATTGGACCCAACACTCATACGGTTTCCATCGGCATCAAGAACTTCCCGTACAGTAGTCGCTGTCAAGATTGTCTTAACCAAATCGTCTATTCGTGTATCCTTCATGGTCTAATCCTTATACAGTTGATACTTCTTGCTCAACTTACGGCTAATTTCATCCGGGAGTGGCTTGAACCAGATGCCCACGCGGCAACGGCCTACACCGTTCTCGTCTGTGAATTCTGGGGTCAAATCGGTCTTGCAAACATCGTCTATATACCCGTAGTCAATGAGTGGGACAAGACCAAGCTCCTTGGCGACCTCTTCCACCTTCATTAGATGGTTAAGGTTCTTTGCCTCACAGATTGTCTTCGTGAAGATATCATTGATGTAGCCATCCCAGATTTCTTTCGGGATTTCAAACGAAATCGTCTTCGTAGGACGGGAGTTTTCCGCCTTGAACTTAAAGGTTTTCTCACCCCGTTCGTGAGCAGCTTTCGCCGCCTCAAATACAGCAGGATGACGATACCTCATCCAATAATCAGGGTCGCCCGGAGTTTCTACTGTCAGTATATCGTATTCGTTGTCCTTGACGACACTCATATGCTTAAATACGTTTAGCCAGTAACATTCGGCACAGTGGCCAATCATGGCGGCAAGCTTACCGGCATGCAGGTTCAAGTCCTTCCTGATTATAAAAAGTCTTCTCATAGTGCAGTTCCCTTTTCCAGTTTTTCCATCTGTGCCTTCAGCCAGTCCACCTCAGCAACCGAGGCGCTAGGAGGGCATATGCCGTCGATATTACCGATGGAATCGGCCCACGTCTGAATTTTTGGCTCAGGGTACCCGGAAATATCCTCAACCCTAAGCAGTTCTTCCAGCCGTTCCTTCACGGCTTCATCGAGGTCAGAATCCCATATGGTGGCCAGGGCCTTTTCTACATTTTTGTAGTATTCGGCCCAATTGATTGGGCATATGGAATATTCGCCTACCATATAAAGTCCATCTTACCAAAGAAGTTATTCCGCACCTTGTCAAGCGTCTTGTCCAACTGGTTATGGGTGAGAATCTGGTCAACACGGGTAATACGGATGTCTTTCCCGGTCTTCGTATAGACGGACAGTTGCTTCTTGTCGGTAGGGACATCGTACCGGTCGCTTTCGGCCACCCGGAGCATCTTGCCCTTTACCAAGACAAACCCGTTACCGATGGCAGTAATCTCCTCCACCTTGGTAATGGTGAAATTTTCCTTGATTATCGCCCCTTCGCCAATCATCATGGACACGCGGTCATATTCCAGGACCCACTTGCCACGGTAGAAGTCATCAAGCGCCTTGATGCGGGCAGCCTCGTCATCCTTCGACACGGAACGGTAGTGCTCCTCGGCTTCGCGCAGTGCTTCGCGGGCACGGTCGAGGGCCTTGCGGGCCTCCACCTTCTCCGGGTTCACCTTGGCGAGACGGTTCGACTTAACGGGAACCACCTCCCCGTCGGGGGAGGTGAAGGTAACTGTGTCCTTTCTGAACAGGTCATTCAGCGGACCGAGCTTACTCATCTTCATGCCCATAGCTAGTCCAGTGCATCCTTGTTTTCCGGGATGGGTTCGTAGTGGAATGCCTCGATGGCACGATCGATGACCTTCGGGTCAGGGCAGTTGACCTTGCCCGGAGAATCGGAGAGCTTCACTGCGTACTTGCCGTTAGACATGATGAGCTTCATAATCATGCGGAGAGCATCCCGCGTCTTGCCACCCTTGAAGCGTACCAGCTTGCAGGCGAGGAAACCGCCAATACCGAAGGCAACATTGATGTCCTTATGGAACTCGGTGGCAATCGCAATGGAGTGGTCAACATCGAGGCTGTCGGACCAACACCCGCACTTCGTATTGGACGGGATATTGTTCTTGCGGTAATGGTCGATGAGCATGTGGCCCCACACGAACGGATCGCCGGAGTCGTGCCGGCATCCGTCATAGAGCTTGGCCAGGTAGCGGTCAAAGTCGCGGAGGAATGCATTGAAACCGAAGTTGTCGGACAACGCGATACCGAGGTTGCCACGGAACTCGTCGGCCCAGTCGTTGAGGACAGCGGCCTGGGACAGGTGCAGCGGGATGCTGTCTATGCCCTGGTAGAGGGCATAGAGTTCATGGGCGAACGTACCGATCGCCTTGCAACCACACTTGATGGCCAGGTACACGTTGGAGGTGCCCACGAAGGCCGGGCAGCAGTCAATCATGTACTTCACCATGTACTCGTTCCAGTCATCGTCGATGGAACGACGGACACCGAAGTCAGAAATTGTAAACTTCACACCGCTACGGAGGGCAGCATTCCACTTGGCGACCGCTTCGCGCAGGGCCGTCTTGGAGGCATCCCAGTCAATTTCGAGGTCATCGAAATAGAGGTTCTGGACGATTTTGAGGACATAGATTTCAAACCACGTCGCCTGAAGTGCCGGGATGCACCCGCCATCGGCGGTACCGGCCCAGATATGGAGGCCTCCGTTGTACTTCGGGTCCTTCTTGACATGGATATATTCGCGCTTCAGGCGGAAATCGGCCAACATCTCAATGAAGTCGTCGGAGAGCCACGGCATAACCCTGCGGATGCCTTCCAGTTCCCATTCGGTGAAGCGGAGGGTACACAGGTGGTCGAGCTCACGGTTGATTTCGTCATAGAACGGAGTCAAGTCAACACCGGTGGACCGGAGCTTGAATTCCCAGTAGGAACGCTCGTTGCGGCGCTTGTGGAACACGAGCTGGGCCATACCGAACTTGTAGGTGTCCGTCTTGGTCAGGTAGTCCACACACCACTTGTTAGGGTCCTTGCGGCGATACTGTTTCGGAAGGACAGGAGTGATAAGCTTTGCGTCCGGTTTACGGCGAGCCTTTCTGTTAGGCATCGCCAAGCTAAGTTTCTTCTTTTCAGTAACTTTCTGTGCCATTTTACACCTCTTTTAAGACCATTCACCAACCAGGATGTCATATGCCTCACCCCAGTTGATCTTGTTTAATTCATTAAATTCCGCAAATCCCCGTTCATCATGCCGGAATTCCGGTATATGCCGGTGAAGATGAGTCGTCTTATCCCATTCATCCTTCGGAGTCTCAGGATCCCGGCGACCTGTTGAATACTTGTGGGTCGGGGACAGTTTTCCGCGTTCCGTGATGACAGACAGCATTTCCTCCTTGGAAACCCTGTTCCCGTATTCATCCACGATAACAAAGAGGCGGGATGACCATAGAGCTTTCCAGTCATCTAAGGTTTCCGCGATTCCGGGAATTGCGTGCAGGGAAAACGCCCACCCAAAACTGGACTTTCCAATATGAAGACCAACACCGGAACGCTCATACCGATTGTTCTTGTAGTTCTTTTTTCTGAGATAGAAGTTAAGACCCATGATTACTTCCTAGTTAGGCGGACAGATACCAGGTATCGCCCCTTTTCTCAAACTTGCCATGTTCAAACGTATTATCTACTAGCAGAGTACCCAGAAGAATCAATCCTGCTAAAAACATAATTATTCGGATTGCCCATTTCAGGATACGCTTCTCATCGGTATCAAGCATTCTGTGTCACTCCGTCGTCAGTATCATCGCCGTACAAGGCATCCAAGTCGGTTTTTACGGCACCAATCCAGATTGCGCCTTCAAGTAGGTTGGTGTTAAGTCCAATAAGCTTGGAAAGCTCCCCACGGTATTCAGGCGTAAGGAACATGTCGAACATTGACGGATCAGCCCCCGCATGTTTAAGCATCTTCGATAGGCACAATGCCACAAAACACTGCGCGGCCATAGCAAGGTCACAATCGCCGGGTCTAAGGAATTGCTGGGTAATAGTTTCAATAATCTGATGTGAAATTTCAGCATGGCTCGCCATCGAAATAATTTCATGGGAATGCCGATTCAGGATATCTTCCATCACTTCAAGGCGAACGCGGCACCCTTCCCGGATAAATGTTTTCCGCAAGTTCTCGGTATCCTTGTTAGTCCACATATCCTTCAGGTTGGGGGTATAATCATAAGTCAGTTTTCCGCCACATTTCTTATGTTCGACATGAAGCGAATTTCCATTGTCCAAGTTAAACTGGTTGAGAATTTCAGCAACGAACCTATCCAAGCCTTCATTGTACTCACGTGGTGTAAGCTGCTTAGACCTCAAAGGAACCACGTTGCAAACATCATAATTGCCGGTTTCCGGCTTAATAATCATGGAAACTTCGAACGCATCGAGGCTACCCTGATTCCAGCGGAAGAACAGGTACTTGTTATCCTCGAATTTATCCGTACGTACAGTCCACGGGGCCTTCTTAAGCTTGATTGCCCAGTGATAGAAATCGCGTTCTGTGCCTTCAGCGGCAGTGCAGTTTACATCATCAAATTCCCAATCGGCCATAAGTCATCCTTTTTGTTAAGCAGGAGACGAGCATCGAACTCGCAACCTCGGCAATGGGAATGCCGCGCTCTGGGCCAATTGAGCTACTCCTGCATGGTGGGCCTCCGTGGTAAATCACGCCACGGTAACGGGTGGTCCAACCGTTTCCCCTTTGCCCCAGGGGAAGGGTGCCTAATTTCTTCCTTGCGGGAGCGAATTTCCAGAAAGGGGAAAGGCATCCCCCGCCACATGATATCTGCATGGGCACAGAACCATTTACTGATGATTCAGGACCGCTCATCGGCTACCTGATCATGACTCCAAGCGACACTCCACTGATTCTTGTGGCAGAACGGACGACTGTTTATCCCGAATATAGCAAATTTCCAGCCATATCGGAGGATTTTCTAAATTTTATTTCAAGTCAACGATCGGCATGATTTTGTCATTGGCCACAACGTCGGGGAGCTTGCCATTCCAGGTTTCAATCCACTGCAACGTGATATATTCCTTGCTGTTTTGCTGCTTTAACGCCTTGAGACGGGTAGCAATTACGACAGAATCAGCCTTGGCGGCAATAACCTTGGCAGCAGAATCAGCCTTGGCAGCAATCTTCTTTTGTTCATTCTGGTATTCAACAGCCTTAAGGATATTCTTTTCCTTCAAGGAATTCTGTTCAGCAATCTGCTTATCCAAGATACTCTTGTTAAACTGGGCATCAAACTTGAATTCATAGATGGTAAAGCCGTCGAGAATGATATGTGAATTGGCTGAATCCAGTTTGTTACGCAAAGCCTGTTCCATACGGCGACGGACTTCTTCACGCTTCTGCAACATTTCTTCTGCTACATATTGTGGGGTAACGCCCGTAATGGTTTCACGCATCTTCGGCTGCAAAATAGTCACAACCGCATCAGTACCGAACTGTCCATACACCTCATCGACCTTCTTTGGATCAATATGATAGTTCACGTTGACCCCGACGGTAACTTCCTGCATGTCCTTTGAGCCGGCACCAACCCGCATGGTTTCAAGCTGCGTCTTGACCGGAATCTTGACCACCTTCTCAGTGATGACATTGTAGAAGTTGAGTCCAGGTTCCATTGTTTCACTCACCTTACCGAAGTTGAGAACGACACCGCGTTCGGTTTGGTCGATCTGGGAGCATCCAGTGAACGCGAAGAGGATGAGAATTGCGAAAAGTGCAATGATTTTTTTCATGTTGTTTTATCCTTGTTTGGTTAAAATTCAAAATTTGCCATGGTTGCTTCCGGAGGACAACTAGTCGCGGATACAAGCCTTCAAACGGTCAATATCCAACTTGTGTCCGTCATCAAGGTCGCACTGGTCAAGGAAAGACTGCTTGACTTTGAGTTCGCCGACAAACATGCGGTAAAGTTCATAGGCATAGCGGAAGCGATTCTTCTGTGTCGCACCGCCATGACACGGAACATTCTTGCGGTCTTTCTTCTCGGCATCCCGCATGATAGCTTTAAGTTCCTTGCCAAGGCGCTTCTTGTCGCTTTTTGCCATGAGCATGGCAGCCTGTTCATACTGTGCACAGCAGATAAGCTTGGCAAAATCGCTCGTAATCTTGGGTTTCGGTTCACGTGTGCCCAGGATTTCCCATACAACCCCGATACCGAAAAGCACGATTGCGATAATGGTAATAACGTCTGTCATTTGATTACTCCTTTTAGTGATGACTGATGTCACCGGACATTGTGTTAATATTACCCGAAACGGAACCACCCACGTCCACATCACCGGAACTTGTTGCAATATTGCCGGCACTTCCGCCGATTGCAATGTCGCCGCTAGAGCTTGTGCAGTTTCCCGCATTACCGGTGACATTGATGTCTCCGGAACTTGTTGTAGCGGAGCCGACTGTACCTTCGATTGAAATGTTGACAACCTTTTCCTTGCAGACAATCACTTCATCACCAACAATGATGTTGTCACCATCAATCGTGATGTTTGAGCCCGGTGGGGCCTTGATTGTCTTTCCATTGATTTGGATGCACTTTCCATTGATGCTATTACATACCAAGATAGCCATTGATTCTCCTTAGTGTTTCCTTGTCCATAAATTTACTGTCAGTCAGCAATGCTGTCACCTTGTCAAGAAAGAACCTAAACGGTATGCTGATCCACCTGGCATGATTTTTCGGGTCATTATGTGGATCTTCTCCAAACGGGTTCAATAGTTCCATGTGCCAGCACTTCTCCTTCGGCCATTTCACATGATGTTCCACCGTAAGAACAACTGGAGCAATCACCGACTCGCTATCTTTCGGATATATCTTAATCCACGAAGAGTCGTCGGAAACTTCAACGCCATATTCGTCAGTTTCCCTTGCGATAGCCTGCTTGATTTCATCTTCGGTAAACTTATCCTGAATAAAATCATAAAATATTCTGCCAAGTACACCTTCCATTATATTTCCTCCGGGTGTTCAAACGTTATACCTTGGAATCCTCTATTATCTTTTTAAGTTTTTCCACGTTATCTTCGGTCAATATAAATTCTCTGCACTTCTTGCACCGTTTCGTAGTCAAGTCCAGTTCACCAATTTTCATATATACCTTCGCTCCAACACCACGGTCAAGTTCCAATCCCCAGCATTTATGATTCGCTAAATCACGAAATGATAAATACATGCGTTTACCGTAACCCGGTGTAAAACAGAACCCAACATCTATTAGTTGGTCACCTTCCCACGGCCCGATATCATAACCGGTCTCATCAATAGAACCTTCTACCTTGCCGTAAATCCTACTTTGTGCTTCCATTATATTTCCTCCGGGTGTTCAAATGTTATAATTACTTCCACATTGTGGTCGTACGTAGTCATGGAACGAGTCTCATACCACCTGTTGTTAGTATCGTCGATGAGGATAAACTCATCGGTTTCGGTGTTATCTATTCTTGACGGAAAACTAGATTCATCCATAGCCTGCTGTACGAAACACATCTGTTTATTTAATCCATAGCGATTCATTGCGCCAGGGATATGCAGGTCCTCGATTTCCAGTTCATCCTTAGTATTGACCCACTTATGCTTGTAAGCGCACTCGATAGAATCATCCTTGGTCCATACACGGCCACGATTTTCCGTCGGAATTTCCAGTGCGTCGAATAGCCACTTTACGACGTAATCCCGAATTTCATCCTTAGTCTTCCACCCCCAGGTAAACAAACTTACCTTGACAGGCATTCCATGTTCATGTTCAGCAATTTTTTCCAATACATAACTTGAAATTCGCTTACATTGCTCCTCTAAAAGCGTACAACTGTACAAGTCGTCAATGAGCGTATTCTCGATGTCTATAAATATTTCCGTCATGTTCCAAATATAGCAAATGCCGGCATTGCCGGCAACTATATGCAATCCTAGATTTTATGGAACCCGAAGCCAGGCCCGTCCATCATGAAACGCTGCCCACTCAGTTCTTCGTAAACAAACCACTGTTGACAATCATTGCACTGGCATGAATACCAGACCTTATGTCGCCCGGTCGTCGGTCCAAACTTGGATTTGACCGTAAAATTCATGTGGTTGCATTTCGGTGCAGTTACCTTATGCAGCCATTTCCTTATTGCTTCGAACATTCGGACTCCCATTTTTCAATAAATTTAACCATGTCGTCAGTCATCGGGATAGGATGCAATAGGTCATCGCCGTACCAGCGGCCCTTTACACGGGCCTGAAGGCACAGATTGATGCCACGTTCCCATTCATCTTCGGTGATGCCCCACCCGGCGGGTGGTTTGTTATTTTCCAGATGAAAAATTGTTTCGGGAATCGAAAAATCCTTCAAGTTTTCCGCCAGGTGATAGCTCCGATGGTGACCACTCACCCCAACGGTCAGGTGAGGCAACGGAATATCGGGAAACATCCTATGCATGGCTGCCTCCAACCGCCGCAATGTAGTCTTCAAGAATCTGGTTATGATGGAACGCCAAACGAGTCTTGCGGGCTACACTTATCGGGAACCAAGCGGCTTCAGCTGCATCATCGGCTCCCTGGACGGGGCCAAAGGTACCACGCGCATATACGCCCACGTCATACACCCAGTGGCCAGGCACGCTCTCACGCGGATCTTCCGGGATGTACACCTTCAGTTGGTGGACCTGATTGGGGCAGAGGACAAGGCCAGTTTCCTCATTGAGTTCTCGGCAACCGCAATTCTCGATAGGTTCATGCGGGTTGGTAAAGCCACCGGGAAGGCACCAGTACCCAGCAAAGGGCCAACGCTTACGACGCACCAGGAGCACCTGGTCCTCGCGACCGATGGTCGACTCGCCGATGCTGTTGATGACCACGGAGGTCACGGTAACAGAAGGCTTCGGATAGTCACCGGGCTTGTAGTTAGCAAGTTCCTGGTGTTCAGCGGCCCAATGTGTTACCGGATTGTCCTGATGATACAGGCCATGCTGGAAGATGTACCCAAGAACCGGGGATGATACGGCAGTACCTGCGTACATCGGGTTCATGTACATATCCTTTCGGACATCGGTGGACGATATATTGGGAATATTCACGAAAATAGGCTTGATATTCTCATGTTCACCAAATTCCGTATGGAAATTGAAGTTTCCGCCGCGATTAAACACACGGATATCATACTTGCTGATAATCTTATCGGAATCCTTCCATTCGCCTGCCAGCAAGGAATTAAGTTCATCCATGCCGACAATAAGGTCAATGCCGGGTTTCTTGTTCTCAAATCCCGATGCATACTTTCCGTAAACTGTTTCAAGCGTGTCGAACGTTCGTGCAGACTGCTTGTGGATGTTCAGCTTCGGGAAACGGGTAATCAGCATGGCATAACGGTCCTGGAAAGACGCATTATATTGCTTTTCGTCGTTATCGGTCAGGTAAACATGCACTTCCGGATAATTTTCCAGAAGATACTGGATAATTGCCTCGTGAGCAACGGTAAGCGGATCAAACGCACCGCCATATACTGCAATTTTGTTTTCCATAATCATCTATCCTTTAATCCTTCTGGATAATTTTCTTCAAAGTTGACATAAAATTTACCTTTGTATCCCCGTTCGATGGCAGACAACACGAACTTGACAGCATGTTCTTCCGTATCAAACATCACATCCCGCCATGATTCGCTATACATTTCAAAGCAGCCGGCAGCAAACTCGCAGATCATCAGTTTGTATCGGTTCCAGTAACCCCAGAAAAACCAGCTGCGCTTCCATTGTGGCACCCACCACTCGCCAACCTTCTTAACGCGATGTTTTTTGTCGATATAAGTTGTCATTTCTGTCTCCTTGCCGGCTTTAATCTTCTGTTTTCAGGTCTTTAACCCACTGGTCACACCTGTTGCGCCAGTCAGAAATACTCTTGCTGAACGCCTGGTCGCCAAGAACCCCATTGATGATTGCCTGACGGCTGGTAAGGTTTCCATTAACCTGCAGCTTTAACCCGAATTCTACCGCAGCACGGGTAAAATTCAGCGGGACGTTTGCCTCATAAAAATCGTTTTCGTTGGCAATCGGGGCCGGGGCACACTGGCCAACCCATCTAGATACCTTTGGTGCAAGGAGAACTTCATTCATGAAGTTGTGCACGGGCTTTCCGTTTTCGCCAATGGTTGACTTGGAGTCAGCATCTGCCAACGTATGAAGCCTCGGGAACCACTGGTGGGTAACAATACGCATCACCTTGAACCTGGACTTCATCTGTCCAAGGTTCAGGGCGTTCATATGGTTCTCAATAACCCAGTGGAGCGGGAGCATATTGGGAATAACATCGCCTACTTCATGGCCAAGCCATTCGTTGAAAACGTCCAGGCTGAGCAGTTCATGGCCTGCCATGTTCTTGCCGTCATTCTTGTCGAGCGCACGCTTCTTGCCGGCATCATGGAACAGCGCAATCATCACGTCCAGCCAGTCATGTCCTGCCCGGAGATTATTGATTACAAGGGCCGTATGGTCCCAAACATCCCCCTCGCAGTGTACCTTCGGATGGGCGACACCCATCATTTCCTTTTCGATGAACGGGAAGAAATCCCGGTTTTCGAGGATTGCCGAAACCGGGTCTTCCGAATTGAAAATGTCAATTGCCTTGTTGATATTAGGATTCATGCCCAAAATGTAGCAAAAAAGAAGCCTGGCTGCAACTAATCCCGTACAGGAAATAGCATGAACCGCATCTTTTCTAATTCCATATGGGTTTCATGGTCCATTGAAAGAAACCGGTTTACGCCGTACGGAACAAAGAACGGTATGGATTTCAACATGCGGCACCGTGTCGTCAACACATGTCCATCATCGTCAACATCTGTTGGATTGGCAACCGTATAACGAAATCTTCCTTCCGGCGTTTCGCCAAACCAATCTACTGAATTTTCCAGACGTTTCGACGGATCATCGGCACACTCATAGAACATCGGGAAATATACCCGTCCACTTTCGCCAATCAGCTCATCGACATAGCTACTATAGCCTACGTCAAACAGTTCGTCCTTCAGTCGGCTGCGTAATATAATTCGAGCGAATTTATCCCTTTCCGACAACTCCCTTGGAATCTCCTGTGCACCACCGACTCGTTTCTTCTTGGTGGGCTTCGGTTTAGGTTCATTGGGCATTTGTCCCATGACAGCATCAATATCGGGATGCATGTCTTCCATCTCAAGATAAAAAGAAGTCAGAAATGAATCCGATATCTTGCTATCCGCCTTATTATTTTCATTAAGCCCGCCAACAATCCTATACAGGTCTTCAATAGTTGGTGTACGCCAGCCTGGAGGCAATGCCTCGGCAACACTCGACAATCCATACACAATGAGCTGGCCATTATCATACCTGCCATTGTTACCAGGTTTTTCCGCATTCATCATTTCTATGGTCTCTGCAGAAATTTCACGGTTGGTATTTACCAGGAACATCGTTCTGGTAATGCCCGATACTTTTCCGAGAGCCTTATATGACCGTGAAAACGCCTTCATTATTTGGTTGTTCACCGGATCGGTGTCATATTCATGCGGACTCAATTTAAATCCACCGAAAGAAGCCGACGGGTCATTGGTTTCCATGACAAAATCTTCGCACATGTCATATTCGGACCCAACATGGCAATTATCGATTATGTCAAGCAGATAATCCACATGTTTCCATTCAGGCACCGGTTTTCCTGGATACAATTCCTTGTATAGACTAGTCAACTTATCGGAAACCTCTTTTGTCACATCAGGCACAGGGTGCATAAGAGTAGGTGCCGCATCAGGATCAGCAGGGTTGTACGGGATGTCCATATGACTGACAAGTTCGTCAAACGGAATGTACAGATCAGTCCCGTTGGTGAGGAACAGTGCATAATACGCCATCCCGACATCATATGTTCGAATATCTTCCCCAATACGCCCAATAACCTGATAACTGCCATTGAATATTATTTCAATGTCATTTTCGTAATACGGGTTACGGTCGATTGGGAATATGTCAATATTTTTCAAGAAATCATCGCCAGCCACTCGGACAAATGCATTGTAATCTACCCGGCGACGAACAAACCCGCCGTTTTCCGCGATAGTAAACATATAGAATTCGCGATGGGTCGGCTGCTGTGATTCTATCATGCATGTGCCACTCCATGCACCATTATAGACCTGTGCGGAAGGCACATATCTTATCGGGTCAAGCATGCATTCAATACCGCCAATGCGTCGAGTCCTGTAATGGTTGTTGTCACGGGGATCGACATAATGACCAATTTCATCCTTTCCACACTTAATACCCTTATTCAATATGCGCTCATACGACTTACGCTTATCATTGTACTTCTTGTTGAGTGCCTTGATCCGATTGACTTCAGCCTTAATGGCGGCACGTTCATCCGCCACGCTGTATGGTGGACATAATTCAAAGAATGGACCGCCAAGTAATTCGGATAGTTCTAGTTCATCATACTTATTATCGCCCTTTCGATGGTCAATATAGTCATGTGCATGGTTCCAGCGGTTGTTGACATGTACCAGCCGCCCGCCTGGGCCAATATCAATGCCGAGCATAGATTCGCCATACATTTCATCTTCCGTGGACATCGTTTCAAACCCAGGAAGAACAGCCAGATAAAGCCTGACCATATTGGTCAACCCTCTTGCACCACCAGTAAACCTGGATGTGTCCACGTGTCGGTAATGGTCGAATGTGCTTTTGCATTGCAAATGGCACCATCCATTCGGCTGGGTGTATTCATAATACTTATTAGCCGTTTCGAAAGAATCCAGCTCAATAATCTTGTATCGGCGCTCGCCATACTTGCGGCGTTTCAGCTTGCGCTTTAATGCGGACCAGTCCTTCGTAACCGTGGCACCATACATCGAAAGTAATTCCTGGTACGCCAGCGGCTCTTTGCCGTTAGGCGCCAAGTGTCTAGTATATTCGGTAGAATGGGCGATGGAAATGATGCGGAGGATGTCATGGAAGTTTCCGATTTCGGTAAGCTGTTCATCCCCGGTTCCTAGTTCCAGTGTTCCAAAGGCAATCCTGGCAGCACCTGGAGCGAAACGGATCTTGCACTGGCCATCCTTGAAAAAGTGGGCCCGGAGGTCCATGTAAGCGGCACGGGTCCATGAAGAAATATTCTTCTTGGCGGCAATTTCTGCATAAATTTCCTTTATACGCGCACGATTCGGAAGTGTCATCAAGACTTTCTTGGTATAACGGTAGGCATCGCCTTCGGATCCATTTGCAGTTTCGCTCGGTAGCATTGTTCCTCTCTTTAAAAACAGAAACTGCGGCATCACCAAGGCGTCCCCCGGGTCAACCGCAGCCTCCAAGGAATCTTCATTGACACACGCCAGCCACTGACCACCTTGCGGTGAGGGCCGACACATATCAACTCGGATTCCCCTTTGTTTAGGCCAGCCAGCCGCGCAAGGGGCCGTCTAGCCGTTATTCAATATGTAGCAATTACCGTTGCATTTGGCAACCGGTTATTTCTTTTGCTGGTTCGGCTTCTCAATTTCGTCAGCAGCGCCCTTCAGGATGACCGAGAGGCTGTGGACGATTTCCTGAGTATCCTTTCCGGCCTGTTGCAGGTCGGCATCCTCGGCCAGCTTGGTCACCATTTCGGCGCCATACATGGCGTACATTTCCGTCTTCGGCGGAATTGCAGAAGCAAGGATGGAAAAGAACAGGAATGCCGGCAGCCAATATTGGATTCGCATGAACTTAATCCATGGTTCAATTTCATCCACGTCCCGTTGGCTTCCGGATGCCTTCGCGCCTCTCCAGATAACGAACATGACAAATGCGATAATCGCGCCAAAGAATGCCACTGTAGCCAAAACCTTGGAAAGGTCATCCAAGCCATCAAGGAACGAAGTGATGAAAATAAAAGTAGAAAGTTTCATGGTTTATTCCCCTTGATTACTTGGTACCGGTAGAGCCGAAGCCACCACGGTCCTTGTCAACCATCTGGCCTTCAACAATGTTGATTTTCGGCTGCTTCTCCACGATGCGGAACTGGCAAATGCGTTCACCGCGCTTGATTGCCGTATCGCGGGTAGCAAATGCAGGGAAGCGCCACCAGTCAGTTGGCCCGCAGTAAGAACTGTCAACAACACCAACCGAGTTGGCCTGGAGAACACCGAAGTTCTTGAGAGTGGAAGAACGCGGCGCAAGATGTGCTTCATATCCTTCCGGAAGCTTCATTGCTACGCCAAGATGAATGAGCTTAAGTTCACCTTTCTTGATTTCCACATCTTCATCGGCAGTAAGGTCAATCCAGTCGCCCTTTTCGCGAATGATGATGCGGGCGGTTTCTGGGGAACGGTATTGGACGGTGATTGTTTCTTCTTTCATTTTTCTTTCCTTTTTGTTTAAAAATTCTTCCATTCCATCGGAAGGATATTTTTAGAGAGTTCGACAGCAAACTCGTCGATTTCTTCCGGTGTATAGGCCTTTTCCTTTAACCCGGATGCAGCAAAAGCCTTGTTGACTTCCTTGCCAAGTGCGCCGATATAGTCGATGATGTCATCAAACGTCCAGTCGCCATTCTTGATTGCAAGGAGAAAATCGCGGTCATTGCTATACGGATGCTTGTTGTAATCCATGCACACCCTGTTGCACAAATCCTTATCTGCACGGTAGACCGGGACAGTATGTTCCGTAGCTATACCGTAAGCGGTAAGGAGCAGGCGGACACAATGCATGATGTTCTTTGCATCGTAACCCTGTCCGTGCTTCAAGGTCGTGTTGTAGCGTTCCTCGTTACGAGCCTTGACCCAATCCCAATATTCATGCCATTTCTTGCACTTACGCGCAAAGTCATTACGGTTGACGAATATGTGGGCGACCGGAGTCAATCCCTTCGGAATCGAGTTGGTCTGAACATCATCGCTACGCTCAACATCGCGAACTACGCCGTAACCCCATCGCCAATTATGCTCAGGGAGCTGACGGACACCCTTAAATACCTTCGACAGACAGTTCCTGATGAACTCATGAATACTGACGAGTACCGGCTTCTTCTGGAAATACATCGCATAAGTCATGTCGGCATGGTCAATTCGCGCAATCGAGAACCAGCGCTGCACTTCCTCAGGCTTACCGCGATAATTGTTCTTAATCCATTCCATGAGGGGAGTGGCAAGATTACCGTTGAGGACATAAATAAAATCAACAAAACGAGGTCTCTTTTCCGGCTGAGGATCAAAAACCTTCTTGTTCAAGCCCTTCGCCCGGTCAACCTGGCCACGGGCGTACTCACAGAACGACTTGTCGCAACGCATGGTGAGAAAGTCAAATCTTTCACGAATGATTTCGAGGAAGGACTGGCCAACAAAGACACAGTGCCTCGGTGCATAGAGCATTTCGAGAGCCTGTGGATTCGCAGAATTCAACTCAGTCAGGAATTTAGTAAGATCCCAATAGACCTCATTGTTCTTTTCGTCAGCAATCTGGCTAGGGGCATCATGCTTGAGACGTTCACTCCATTTCAGGATATAGACACCATGTATGTCCACGTCGGAAGTTGCCGTAGCGAGGCCGAAGGACTGCGAGCCAGCTGCCACCTTGATAAGTAGGTAGCCCTTTTCATGGACCCGCTTCTCGGTCTCGGACATAGCGCCATTGGCTACCTGTTCCTGCCAGTAGCGTTCAAGCTCGGCTGAAAATGGAGGAAGTTCTGGAATAAGCGAATTATTGTCAATCATGCTCAAAATATAGCAAAGATGTGGCCTTTTGGAAACCACATTCATTAAATTGTTCTACTTCACTTCGACACAAACATAGCGCTTGATGTCAGGTACCATTGCGCCGGCCTGTACACAGGTCTGCCGGGTGGAAAACCCAGGAATTTCCGAAGTCGCGACTGATACACCTCTAGCAGATTGAGAGGTTAAGGTAAAGATAAGAATCAATGTCCACATATTCAAATACTCCCAACATTAAGTTTCAAAGGAACATTCCGTTTGCCGACGGCAATATTCCGCACCTGCACCATGTCTTTCCCGGACAAATCATCAAAGATGCCTAATGGCTTGCCCTTCAAGAAGTTACAAAAGGAATCAAATCGATTGTACATGATTTCACATACACACGAACTTTGATGCCCAAAGAACTTGTGCATTGTTGCTTTCGGGACAACAATGCGCCACTTATCCTGCATCCATTCAATCATTTTTGTACCTTTGCGTGTTCAAACGCCATCCTAATCGCTTCCATCAAGTCAATCTCGCACGAGCCGCTCAAAGTAATCAGCCGGGGATCTTTACATGTACTGGCAAGGTCCATTGCCATGCGATGAAGCGAGTCAACAAACCGGTCAGTTTGAAAATGCCGGCGAAATCTCTTTGGAATAGTCAGTTCCAACTTGATGTCAGACTGGCTATAATCAAGTGACTTCAATTTCTTGATAGCCTCGGAAAAAGACACTTCCTGGTCATCAAATTTGTACCGGTCGGCATACACTTCCAGTGTATGGTCATCATCTTCCCACTGGACAGAGCCATCCGGGGAGGGGAACAGTTCCATTTCACATGGAACATACGGCTGAATATCCCGTGCAGCCAGAATCACATCTTTAGTAATTGCCGGATTCTTCTTGCCATGTAGGTCAGTCATGTACCAGCCATCCTGGGAGCAGGTCTGTTCAATACCTTCAAGGGTATTTGATCGGATTTTCCGTGTTTCTTCTTCCATTATGTAAGCTCCTTCTTGAATGCTTCGTAGTTTTCAGTATCCTTGCCACGGCAATAGACAGCGAACTCGATAGCCTTGAAGTACTTGCGATATTCCGGGAGAACTTCCTTGTACGCGGCAGCAACCACTTCCGGGTCGTTACGGAAAGCACCACATCCAAAAGCCCCAAGGACAAGCACGTCAACAAAGTTCTGTACTGCCGCATTGAGGATCTGGCGGGCACGGGCTACATGGAGGGCCTTCAATTCCTCGGGGGAGATATCCGGTGCCGGTTCGCGTTCCTGGTTGTACTTGGACACGTTCTTTTCGCGTAAGTTGGGTGCAGCACAGGTGATTACGTCGATGAACAGCGGTTCCCTAAGAAGGCCATAATAGTCATCATTCTTAATAATGGCGACATCCGGCGTGTAGATGATGTCATCATTGTGCAACGGCCCAACATTCTTGCGATGCGGGTCATAGAAGCGAACCTCGGCTTCCTTGGTAGTAAGGCACGGATAGAGTGTAGTGCATCGGCAGATACATTCTTCCTGGGCAGAAGAACCGGTAGCAACTCCGCCACCCGGTCGGGTAGCGCTTGCAAAATTGAGAACAGCCACCTTGGAACGGGCACCGTCACGCTTCACCCATTTCACTGCACATTCGATAGAACGTTCGCGGGTAACCGTAACCGGGCAATCGGTATCATGTCGCGGCATGATGGACTTGATATCCACAGGCTTCAAATAGAAAATTTGGTGCGAAATGGACTTATTGATAGACTCGACAAGGGCAGAGTCCTTCTTGATAACGTCCATCGTATTTTCAAAGATGCCCACGTTGTAGCTTCTGATATCATTCGGCATTTCTAGCCCCTTTATTAATTTCCTTGATTTCTTTATCCTTCTCATGAACTAAGTTGCTAAGTTTCTTAAAGAACGATGCTGTTTCCAGTACAGTCAGGCGAAACTGTTGTTCACACATCAGTACATAATCATGAGATAGCGTCTTGCATGGAGTGAACGCCATGCTCCTAAAAATGTTTGGATGACGGAACCACGTTTCGGAAAACAGTAGAGTTATTCTTGCGTTAAGACACTTGAAGGTATTGTTGGTACAAGCGCTCATCCAGAATTCCAGCTCAACGCCATTATCTGTTTTCGTAAAGTGATTGCGATCCCGGTCAGTTTCATAGCCACAACTAATCAACCAGTCCTTAAAATCTTTAATTTCACCATAAGTAGGCTTATTCATAGTAAATCTACACCTCCATGTCCTTCAAATACCTTAAGCTGAAGTTTACGGTAATCATCCCTTATCCGGCAATAATCAGCAAGTCTAATTTCATTTAATCGCTTGCCAAATTCAGGGCCCTGTTTAACACCTTCAGCGGCAACCATTTCACTATATTCGGAATCTGTCTTTCTTGAAAAGGCAATCAGGGTTGTAATAAATCCGGTATTAGATTCACCAAGTATTCCGCCCAGGTGCAATTCCTTATACAGTGTTTCAATAATAACGAATTCCGGCATCGCTGCCAAATTGACCGCATAGACAATATTTTCATCGTCTATTGAAAATTTTCCGGTTGCAATCGAAATCAACCCTTCCCGGATATGCTTGGCCATCTTTATTTCTTTTTTCGTACAGCGAAGAAACTCCGCTTGCTTCTCCGAAAGCATGCAGATAAACACAGCCATGATTGTATCGGCATCAGCATCGGTGTCAGAAAGAGCTTCCACCATCGTTCTCTGCCGTTCAAGGCAGAAACCGACATGATGAAATAGCGGGCCGAAGCCAAATTCAGCAAGATACCCTATCATCACAGCGAAAGCAGACGCACCATACCCCGCACACTTGCGAAATTCATCGTGAATACGCTCCATTGCCACGTTCGCAACCGAATGCATACGGTTATGCATGGCACGCTTAGTAAGCTCGTCAATTACGAAATTAAATCTTGCGGCAAACCGCATACCCCGGATAATACGAAGCGAATCTTCGGTCATCCGGTCATATGGAGTGCCGACTGCACGAAGACGGCGGAACACCAAATCCTCAATACCTCCGAAGTAATCAACTACATTGAGATCCTTGTCCAAGCCCATCGCGTTAATCGTAAAGTCACGACGGGCGCAGTCTTCCTTGAAGGACTTGGTAAAGCTTACCGAATCCGGATGGCGACCGTCGGAGTAATCCCCGTCTACACGAAACTGGGTGACTTCAAAAACCATGCCATCATAATGGACCAAGATTGTTCCATGCTTTTCACCATTATTGGAATCGCAGCGGAAGGCAAGTTTCAGTTCCTCGATGGGCATGTTGGTCGCGATGTCCACATCATGCACATGTGATGCCTCCACCATGCCCATCTGGAGCATGGCCAGATCGCGCACGGCACCGCCAGCAATGTATGCTTCATAACCACGCTTGCTAATCTCGGCAAGCAGGTCAATGCCCTTCTTGACAGTCGTTGAAATGAACTTTTCTTTAATCTTCATAGTCCAAATGTAGCAAAAAGGTTGCCTCGCGGCAACCTGACTGCTTAACCATTCGGAGCTTCATACCGGTCAAATAGCTTGACCTCTTCCACATCCAGTATTTTTTGCGCCTTATCCTGCGCGTATGTGCAGAAATTCTCTGCATCCGCCTTCCGCATGAATACCTTCTTACCCACCAGACACAAAGAATCCATCATTTTCAGTACGACGACATATGCCGTCTTGGGATTCTGCTCAGCAACAGCAACCGGCGGGTTAATTTTGTTCGGAAGGGGAGGTACCGGCATCCACCATTCAATCGAATGTCCCTCATCCCCAGTCGTCACATCAAGGCAACGGTCACTAGAGGTGATTATCCGACCAGCACCATTATAGTATTGCCCCATATCCAGAGTGCCATCTTCCCAGAGTAACCAAAGACGACCGTCTTCCTCTGTAGGCTCGCGTTCATCCATTGAAATCCACATGGAACCCGTGGCGCTTTCACGCTGATATGACTCAAGCATCTTCCTTAATGCGGCATTTTCTTCTTCCATACGTGCAAAATCGGAAAGTGCAGTATCGGCAAGGTTCTTCAAATGTTCCAATTCACCCTTATGAACCTCCACCTTGATGTTATGTGGCAGTTCCATGCCCGGCATCACCGGGTAATGTGGTTCCAATTCGTTATTGTTCATTCTTTCATTCATAATGCTGCTTACCAGTTTTCTGTAGGTTTAATCTGCTTCGTCATCTGGTCGGCTTCCATTTGAGCAACGGTGCTATTTCCAGGCCCATAGAATTCGGCTGCCAGCGCAGTCGCCTCCTCTTTACTCATTTTGCCTTCCGTCATATATCTTTCGATACGGCGTTGTGTCGCCATGCCAATGGCCTCCATCATTTCAGCGTCCGAAATCGTCGGTACGGCAGCCCATGCCGCGCTAACAAGGGCATCCTGGGCATCGGGAGACTCCTTTGGCTCACCGCCATATTCATCCACTTCCTCGAAGCGGTACTTCTGTTTCACATCCGGATACTTCTCATGGTCAACTTCCGAAAGGAACATATCAACTGGACGGACACAGAGCGACCTGTCACCATACAGGTGACGATAGACTACCATCGGTTCACTGGTCTCAGAATTGTTTGCAATCCCTTCGACAATGTAATACTTGCCCTTGAAATGACGGTAGATGCCGTGCTCAACTACTTTCCTATTCCCCATCTTTCTTTTCCTCTGGAAAACGATGTTCTTCCGGATGAAGGAACGCCGGATCGACCGGTTGCCCTTCCTTTTTCATGTGCTCAATAAGCTCTTTCAGTATGATACGGTTTCCCGAGTCCTCGGTCCATAGGTCACACTCAAAGTCGCTTTCGACCTTGGTTGCGCTTTCCGATTTCCATTTTTCAATTATTTCTTTCGGAATTGAAGCAGCCATCTCAATGCACCCTTTCAGGTACCAGGCATACTCCCGGTCAGTAAGTTCCCCATCACTGTGTCGGCAGCAGGGACAGTTGCAGAATTCTCTCATATTTTCACCACGAAGATATCAGCCATAGTACAAGAACCACGCAAACAAGCGTGAAAATGAACGCCAATGCACGGTCCATGTCCATTTTTACTTATCCTTTTTGGATTTCTTGGAAGAGGGCCAGTCCGATATGGCAAACCAGTCCAGTATTCCATCAATTATCGCCAGTATCACTTCCCACATCGTCGCCCTCTTTCAACATTCCGTTGATGTAATTCTGGAATTTTTCATTCGCGGAATCCATCTGATCGGGAAAATCCTCAGTGGCAGTATTCATCAGGATGTTGAAAATCTGTTCATCCATGTGAAATTCAGGCCTGTCCTTGTTATACATAAGGCTATTGAAGATATTGCCGTCAGCATGACGCTTCACGGCAGCAGTCCAGTCAATCCACATCTCAAGCAACTGGTACAGATTCATTCCAGATATGCCCTGTTCCCCAAAATGCTCGGGGTGATGGTCATTGTTGGCATAGTGATGGTCAAGGCCCGGCTTTATCTTCGACTTGGCATCGTCATAAGACTTTTCGCCATAGGTACTAGTCTTCAAATTAGGGGTACCCTTGTCAAAATATTTGTGTTCAGGCTCCACTAGCTTGGAGGCATCGTGATTCTTAAGACGTTCAAGGAACTTGTCACAGAACTTCTTGCCATTCTCGTTCACGAGGTCAATATGCTTCTGGGTTTCCGGGCGGGAATCTCCCTCGTATTCAGGCGTGTCATATCTAGGCATCTAAGAAAGCCTCCATTATTTCGTCGTTTATGTCATTTCTGAGCGCATCCCATCGGGCTTCGTCAACCTTGAAGCCATACATGATGATTGGCTTGTCGCCGTGGATACCTTCGGCAATGTACTTTTCCGTAAGTTCCTTGCCGAAATCGGCATCTACGCCGTTTTCAACCATCATGGCCTTGACTAACAGTCCAAATTCATATACGGCAACGGGAGCACAATCAGAATTTTCAATCGTCCCGATGAACGCACTGTCCCAACGCTTGTCCAATTTACCAACGATTGGCATATCCCAGCGAACAGAATCGCTGCGCTCATCGATGTCATGCAGGACTTCCATGATTACCGGGGCATGCTCATGCTGATACGGGAGAGACCTGACGGTATTATATTCAAAATCTTCCTCGGCAGCGGAAAACAGCTCAGTTTCCATGTACTCGGGCTCAGAAAGCTGTTCTTCGGTATACACACCCATCTCTTTCGCCCAATCAGGGCCATAGCTTTTCATTTTTGACCTGATTGACAGTCCACGTTCATAGACCGGGACTTCAATGCCATGCTCGTTCACCATAGTTCCAATCATGCCCATTTCGCACCCATCGGGGAAAAGCATGTATTCATTCTGTTTATCGGTACGGCAGGTCGCTTCTTCGAATCTCGCCTTTACTGCATCGGAAAAGCCTTCAAGGTCTAAGCCATGAGGGGCGAACAAGTCCTCGATTTTCTTCTTTTCTTCTTCTTTATCCATGATTACCTTCATCTACAACAGTTGACCAATCGGGGGTACTGGCTAAATGATGAAAACATTGCCCGGGTTGCAGTCCAAGATTATGCTTAACCGATTCCGGCACTTCAACTGCAGAATCAAGTACAGCCTGACAAGCCGGTTCTTCCAGGTTCTTACGAAGCGGATCAACAAATTCGGTATCGTCGTATCGCCTAATCTTGTAATACATTTCGCCGGTCCCCGCAGTCAATGAATAAGGCACCGGCTTTTCATCCAAATGGTTCGGATACGCAAGCGTATTGGTAATTGTTGGCGGAACAATCGCATCGTCTTGGCGGGCCATTAAAACCTGTCCCTTGCCTTTTGAAAGCCATTCGGATAGTTCACGATAAGTTGCCAAGCCGGCAGACGGATTCGCCTTCACAACGTCATCATTAAATATCTTGACCACATGGTGGTCCAGTTGCTCCCTAGAACCCAATGCGTCATCAATGTATGCCTGTGCAAAGAGCCATCCTGTACCGGTAGTTTCGGCGCAGTGATCCCAGGTGGTACCCGCATTCTGCGCAGCCATTCCATTCCCGCGAGCAAACACACGCTTAACACCCAGGGAAGGATTCACGTATAGCACCTCAGCAAGGTAAGGTGCACTTGTCTCAGGGTCATTCGCATCGTCATCATCCCAAACATACATCGTCTTGGGTGGATTGTACAACACCGGCCCTTCAGGCAAGAATTCCTTGATATCGGACAGTTTTACTGGATTATTTTTACTCATACAAGAAAATATAGCAAAAATGGCACTACATTGAAAAATAGTAGTGCCATTGAATTGTTAAAAAACGTTTACTTTGAAACAATTTCCACAATACGTTTGGCAATCCGCTTCACGTCTTCGCGTCCCTCGTTCGCAAACACGATAGGTGCCGGGAAATGCGGGTCGTTGGCGCCAAGCCACTTGTTATACAGGTTATTCTGCATGTCGTCCGTAAGGGCGACCATCTTCCTGAAATTATCCAGTAGCAGCTTGTTCTTGTCGTACTCCTCCTGGGGCAACGCAGAGAATCCAAAGCGTTCAGTCTGGATATTGTTACGGATTGCATACCGGGAAACCACGCGGTCGAGACGTTCATCGACATTCGGCACGGTGATGCGGAATACATGGTCAATAACACGTTCCGGATTGACCCATTCGTACATCCACTTGCACATGACGGCGCTCTCGATGAAGATCGTCATGTCGTTATACATCCGGTCAAAGGTGAAATTGCAGAATATCTTGCCAAGCGCAGAGCGCAGTGGGTACTGGACAAGGTTCATGAGGAAATCATATACGGTCTCGTCCTTCAAGGCGAGGTCGCGCACTTCCTGGGACAGTGAACCGAGCGGGTCGATTGCATCAGGACCCCAGATGGCGGTAACCGTACCGTACACGCTAGGGTTGCTATTGTAGATAACCTTCACCAGGGCGTCCGTGTTGATGACCGGGTAGCCCATCTTCCTGAGTTCTTCGGCCACACTGCTTTTACCGGAGCCGATATTTCCACAAATGATACCGATTTTCATGCTTATTTCTCCACTTTGAGAATGTAATCAGGTTCCATATCAGCATTGACACCGCCACTGATGGTGTCGCTATACGGGTCAAGGATGCGTTCCTTGTCAATCCAGGACGCACAGAGGTTTCCATTCGGATGGAACACCGCCTCGTAGACACGGTTCGGGTGCTTCTTCACTTCAATACCCTGCTGGACCATGTTCGCACCCTCGGAAGCAACCGTCGCGCCACGGTACTTGTAGATTTCCACGTAGTAATAGTAGCCGAGGATGTTCAAGTACTTCTCGAATTCGGGGTAATTGTCGATTTTAGCCCAGATGTCGTTCAGCTTGACCTTGTTGTCCACGCAATACTTGGTCTTTTCCAGGTTGATTGCGGTCGTGTCGTAGTCCATGAGCTCGCGGAAGATGAAGTTGTTTGCACCCATGTCGATATAGGTGTCCAAATACTCCTTCATCTTTTCAACGGAGTTCACTTCCTCCTTCAAGAGAAGACAGGAAATGCGGTGCTTCATGTCGGAATGGTTCGTAATGTCGATGATGTCGCGCATCATTTCGTTGGAACAGAACCCTTCCTCGTTATTGAAGCGCATGAGGCGTTTCGCAGTCTCGTCGGTGATTGCCGGGCGGGAAATGTTCAAGTGATTCCAGCCGTTATCAATAAGATGGTCAATGACCATCTTGTTGCCCACCTTGTCAAAGAGGTGCGAGCCGTTGGTCGTGATTGTGCGCTTGCGGAAGCCAAGCTCGTTCACCATTTCGAGAACCGGAATGAGCTTCTTGGACATGGTCGGTTCACCGCCCGTGATGGAAATGCTCGGATTGAGGGGACGGATCATTTCGAGAATTTCGCGGCAGCGGGTCAGCCACAGGTTATCCGGCAGCTTCTCCTTCTGGTACATCAGGCCCTTGTTGGCATAGCGGAGCTGTGCGACGCAGAACTTGCAGTCCGCGTTGCAGTAGTCGCTGATGAAGATACTGAAGTTGAAGTTCTTGTAGACATCGTACTCACCAGTAGCAAACTTGTGATGAATACTCTCGTATTGGGTAATGTCGTAATTCTTCTGGCGTTCTTCCCTAAGTTCAGGCTGCCAGCGAATTTCTCTTTCTGCGCCTACTTTAATCATAGTGCTTCTCCGTGGAATCCTTTCCTGATGATGCCGTGGTTGAACGAAAGCGAACCAATAACGTCGGCATCGACCACATGGTTCGTGTAAACCTTGACAATGTACGTCATGCCGGTCTCATGCGAGGTATAGAGATATAGCTCGATGTTGTAGAACATGCCGTGCACGGTCTTGATATATGCAAAGTCCCTGCTACTGCGCACCGCTTCGGCAATCCAGCCAATGGGTGCCCACATCTTCTGCATCTTCCCTTCGAGTTCGCGGAACAGACAGCTTTCAATTCCGTTCTTGTACTGGAAATCGACAAAATGGAGCATCTTCTTGAACGAATCAACATGCCTGGCAAGTAAATTGGTGCTAGTGCGCAACTGGACCCCGTTCGCCTTGGCGATGGTCGCGAGGCGCCTGAGGTCATCGTTTCCGATGTTGCGCTGCCTGGACGAATACCTCTCGCCCATCATGATGCGATCGTTCTCCCATTCGTCCTCAACCATGCGACTGATCGAGATATTGTGGGTGTACCCGTTCTCAATTAGGTGCTGGAAGACGGTCTTCCCCTCGTACTTTTCAAGGAGGCCGATGCCGGTGGTGGACACGGTGCGTTCATGCACCCCGTACTTGACCAGGATACGGACTGTCTCGACCAGGCGTCTCGGGAGAAGGGTAGGTTCACCGCCTGTGATGGTCGCTTCCAACTTCACACCGGACAGTTTTTCCAGGCCCTTCTCCAAATCCTCGTAATATGTAGTGTCACTCATGCGGAACTGGTCCGTCTGCCCCTTGTTGATGCAGAAGTCGCATGCGTTCTGACACGTATTCGTGATGAACACGTTCAGGTTGCAGGGGTTGTAGAACTTGTACTCAGTTTCACCCACCTTCACGGTGTCCACCGAGGCATGCTCAACATCGTGCTGTTCGGTCACGAAGTCATTGTATGGAGCAAACTTGATGGTATTCACGACAGATTCCTCTCATGCTCGGAACGTGCAACCAGGTCCTGTTGGAAACACAGCCCATCTACAGAGTAAACTTGCCAGTTTTCAATGTTCTGGACAATCTTTACCCCATCATAGTCGCTTCCAGTCATCTTGCCATAACTCTGAAGGTAAAATGAATGATTAATTGACTCCATCCCGGCCTTCTTGATTTCCTCGTCAATCCACTCATCGTTATGACGCTTGCGGGTATTCAGGACGATATTGAAGTTCGGCATGTATTCGGTAGCGAACACGTAGTCGGCAATCAGCTTGATATGGTCCTCGTGCTTCTTGATGAGCCAGTAGTTCACAGATACCTTGATTTCAAATGGAATATTGTACCACTTGTACACGCTTACCAGGCGAGGCAGGTGCTGACCAAGTACGATACCGTTCGTCAGGATATTCACCTTCTTGCAACGGCCAGTCGCGATCGCAAACTCAAGGAAAAGGTAGAAATTCTTGTGGATTAATGGCTCGCCACCCTCGAACTGAATCTCGAAGTCGCCATGGCATTCATTTATGATGCGACGGAACACATCGAAATCCATGTCGATAGTCTTTCCCGTTCCGGAGTACATGCAGCAAAACGGGCAGTCCGTATTGCAGCGGTTGGTAATATTGATGTAAAGTCTTGTTCCTTGTTCCATACACCGAATATAGCAATACGAATAAAAAATGGCAACCGGCCCTCATGATGCCGGTTGCCCACCACAAAGGAGGGTATGTGGTTTGAATTACTTCTTCTTGCCCTTGAGAGCTGCGACAGTTTCCTGCAACTTTGCAATCTTGTCGTTAGCCTTTGCAAGCTTAGCGGCAGATGCGGAAGCAGCCTTGTCAGCCTTGGCGACAGCAGACTTGAGGGACTTCGTGAGCTTTGCATTTTCAGCAGTGAGCTTCTTGATAGTAGCCTGAGATTCCTTGGCTGCAACAGTCTTTGTAGCGGAAGCAACAGCGTTCTTCTTCATTTTTCAATCCTTTGTTAGATGTTAATGTTTTTGATATCGAATATATAGCAATATTTTCACATGTTGGCAACGGATATTCACAAAATATTAACAAAAAATGCCGACGGCCAGGGTCGAACTGGCAACCTGTCGATTAGAAGTCGAGTGCTCTGAGGTCCATTGAGCTACGCCGGCGAACAAATTAAGCCTTCGCCGGTCTCAATACGAGCTGATGCCCAACATCTCCCCAGACGGTAGACGGAGTGGAACCACTGTACCCACGGATATCCACCGTAACATGACCATTAGAAAACAAAACCATATCGGTAGAAGCAAGGCCGTCCACCAGCCCATCCCCGACAAGCGAATAGCCAAATACAGAAGGCCCACCGGCGACTTCACCGCCCTGGCTGCGGAGCCATTTCTTGGCAGCATCGAAATCGCCACCAGTCGCCTCTAGGGCCTGCTTACATAAAAGCACGCTCACCTGAGTTTCCTTGCGCAATTCGTTGATCTGTGTCACCGTAACCATGATGTATCCTTTTGTTTGAATAAAGCCGCGACATTTCGGATGACTGTTTCGGTTGAAGGACCGGGTATGATCCGGCAACCTCTGGAATCACAATCCAGAACTCTACCAGTTGAGCTACCTTCAACATAATAGAGGAGAAGGCGGGGCTCGAACCCGCATGTGAGTTTTGAGGCCCACGACGATTTAGCAAACCGTTCGCTTACCTATTAGCGTACCTCTCCATAGCTCCGACAGCTCGGGTCGAACGAGCAACCGGTTCATTACGAATGAACTGCTCTACCAATTGAGCTATGTCGGAATACTTTCGCGGAAGCGGAGGGAGTCGAACCCCCAAGCCCTTGCGGAACCACGGATTTCAAGTCCGCTTGAGTCGCCAATCTCGTGCGCTTCCATAGCGGAAGCGGCAGGACTTGAACCTACATGAGGAACTTCCTCACCACCGGGTTCGGGCCGGGGGCCTTACCAATTAGGTCTACGCTTCCAAATTCGCGGAAATGGGAGGACTCGAACCTTCATGCAGGGAATTTACCCCACCACGCTCCTTTCCAAGGAGGGCCAATAACCAATTATGGGACATTTCCAAATAGTGGGACCGGGAGGAGTTGAACCTCCGACGCGAAGCTTTTCGGGCTTCCGCTCTACCAACTGAGCTACAGTCCCATATAAATTCATTCGAGCGCTCTGACGGATTCGGACCGCCGGTCAGTGGGTTGCAACCACTTGCCTTACCAGGCTTGGCTAAGAGCGCATATCATTATCCCGAGGACAGGACTCGAACCTGCACGCCCTTCCGGGCACCTGCTCCTAAGGCAGGCGCGTCTACCATTCCGCCACCTCGGGGAATTGAGCTGGCTGGACTTGAACCAACAACATCAAGACTCAAAATCTTGCGTGCTACCAATTGCACCACGGCCCAATAGTAGCCCCTCCGAGGCTCGAACTCGGGTGTCAGGAATGAGAATCCTGTGACTTAACCACTGGTCTAAGGGGCCATAAGTCGGCACAGAGGGAATCGAACCCTCACGACCTTGCGGCCATCAGAACCTGAATCTGACGAGGCTACCAGTTACTCCACATGCCGATAGTCGCTCAAGTGGGAGTCGAACCCACATGCCCTTTCGGACAACGCATTTTGAGTGCGCCGCGTATCACCAATTCCGCCACAGAGCGATAAATAGAGCGCCTACCCGGGGTCGAACCGGGTCCAACTGCTTGGAGGGCAGTGATGCAGCCAATACACCATAGGCGCGTAGTAATGCGGGCGACGAGTTTCGAACTCGCAGCCCCCGGATTAAAAGTCCGATGCTCGACCAGTTGAGCTTCGCCCGCAGGCTGTTGCAACTGGACGGCAGTTGCCACCTTTATAATCGTTTCTGTTTCTTCATAGTTGCATTCTCCTATCGGCGATATGGGACTCGAACCCATACGCACGTTACGTGCTTCGGATTTTAAGTCCGAATTGTCTTTCCAGTTCCAGCAATCGCCGGATTGTTGTTTAGTCTCGATGGCTGGACTTGAACCATGCACTCTGTTACGAACCAGCCCCTCAAGCTGGCGGGTCTACCAATTTCCCCACATCGAGATAGTTGCCCGTGATGGATTTGGACCACCGAGAGAATCCCGCGTTCAGAGCGCGGCGCCTTACCGGACTTGGCTAACGGGCAATAAGCGGCATACGAGGATCGAACTCGTGACCTCAACCATGGCAAGGTTGCGCTCTACCAGCTGAGCTAATGCCGCATAATTTTAGGTTGAACGACCGGTTCCGACCCGGCAACCTCTGTCGTCACAAGTCAGAACTCTACCAATTGAGCTAATGCTAGTCGTTTTACATATTACTCATACTTACCTATCATATCTTTAGTAGAACGACAATGCTTTAATTTCTTTTGATTATGGCAAGAATATATAGGTATATATTTAGAAAACCGTTTTGACAATGTCATTTTACTTATGCCCAATTCATTCGCAAAATCTTCTAATTTTGAATAGTTTCCGCTATGAAACTTATCCCACATAGCATGTGCATACTTAAGTGCATTAGAATGTAATTCGATTTGAAATGAAGTGAATCCCTTAGCGATACGATTAGTTTTATTTTCTTCTCGCGCTCGTTTCTTTGATAACATTTGATAATGTTTTAGACGTTGCTTTATGCTAGTTGTCTGGCCATTAAAAACATTGCGTCCGGGCACCCATTCTTTCCCATTAGGTGAATCTATGAATGTTTTAGATTCACCCGTATACATTGATGTATACCATTTAGTACCATACTGAGAATTACGATTACCTCGTTGATTTACAATACTTTTTTGCCTATTTGCAAATTCTATTCGTAATAATTCATATACATGATTATTAACATATCTATGGGTGTTATGATGTGGTGATATATTACGCATTCTCCACATAGCATTTAACATTTGCCCACGTTCTTTACTACCAATTGGATACATTTTTACTAGTAGCCAATGACATATAAAATGTTCACGAGCCGTAAGCAAAGACCGATTACTTTTATCATCTTTTCCACCAAATGACTTTGGTATAATATGATGAGACTCAAAATACTTGCCTTGTTTCTTCAAAGCGAGCCGCTCAGTTCGTTCAGCTTGAGCACGCAAGACAATACTTGCGTAAATCTTAGTATAATTCATAATACAACATCTGGCAATGTTCTATATGCAGTTTATACATTTTTAAATTACCAGAGTTAGACTCGAACGACAAGTCAAGTAATGCCAGTTACCTGTCCTCTGGTAATCTCTAATACATTACTTAAATTATACCATTTTAATGGGTTTGATAGGTAACGATCCTACTCATCCCGAAGGAAGCGGATTTACAGTCCGCCCCGGCTCTCCTGCTCCGGCGCAAACCCATAGCTCCATCGGCACGCGTCGAACGTGCAGAAAGCCGCATTAACAGTGCGGTGCGTCTACCAATTCCGCCACGATGGAATAAAAACTTTATTAGCAGGGACAGAGAGATTCGAACTCCCGACACGCGGTGTTGGAGACCGCCGTTCTACCGGACTGAACTACATCCCTAAATTTCAAACTTGATAACGGGACCAACGGGTCTCGAACCCGTGATTTCCAGCGTGACAGGCTGGTGTCCTAGCCAACTAGACGATGGCCCCAAAGTTGCGGAGGAAGGATTTGAACCTTCGACCAACGGATTATGATTCCGCTGCTCTGAACCGGGCTGAGCTACACCGCAATAATTTGTTCGTGCACCATCAAGGACTTGAACCTTGGACCCGATGCTTAAGAGGCAACTGCTCTGGAACCAACTGAGCTAATGATGCATAGTGGCGCCACCGGGATTCGAACCCGGGTTCCAGGAATGAAAATCCTGTGTCCTTGGCCTCTAGACGATAGCGCCGTAATAGATAGTAGGACCTCCGGGTGTCGAACCCGGCTGCCCGCCATGAAAGGGCGGTGAACTAAAGCCAACATATTCTAAGGTCCCAAAGTTGTAGTACCTCCTCCCTTAGTCGAAAAGGGATCGTTCGGTTCGTAGCCGAGTGCTCTTCCAGTTAAGCTAAGGAGGCATTTTTACGTTTTTACTGGATCGATGTCGGGCTCGAACCGACGACCCCTTCGTTGCGAACGAAGTGCTCTACCAAAACTGAGCTAATGACCCATAAAGTAGTGGATACATATCGGGCTCGAACCGATGACCTCCTGCATGCCATGCAGGCGCTCTACCAAAACTGAGCTAATGACCCAAAAATAAAGTCATCCGAAATGTCAATCTGCTGCGAGGCTTCACGAGCCAAGCGTTCGTGGATCCGGCGGGACTCGAACCCGCGACCCCCTGAGTGCAAATCAGGTGCTCTCCCAAAACTGAGCTACAAACCCAAATCGTAGGTAATTTAAAAAGCCAGGTTGCTCTTTTGTTGCAACCTGGCTCCTTATCAACCTAACCTTTTATAAGGAATTTTTACCAGTGCAACCGCCCCATTTTCTTGGCGCAACCGAGATTACGTTCTGCGAATGCAAAACTCATCGTGCGATAATCCAAGTGTGACAGTTGCTGTTTCATAGTAAATTCTCTTTCATAGCTTATTTGAACACATTCGCGCCCAAATTGGCTATTCGTCATATTGTTTATAGCAATAGTAGAATAAAAATGATGGATTTTCAAGGCTTTTTTGAAACTTTTTATGTAAAAAGAAATTTACATCATTTTTAATCTTCCGCATGACCAGGTGAGAACTCCGGGTGAGCCTTCTTGTACTCCGGTTCCAGTTCATCCATCCGTCTCGTGAGCCACCCGATGCAGTCACCGTTGAACCATGTCTGATGCTTGAGCACATCGTTATCGTCAATGACCTTTGTCCATGAAGTTTTCACAATTACCTTCGGGGCGCCTTCCGGAGTTGCCAACGGCCCTGCGACACTGATGTACAAATAACGGGTATCATCTATGTTAAAATTGGCCCGGTATTTTTCACATGGGAAACCGGCACTCGAACTATTACTGATTGAAATATAGGACTTTGCAGGGTCAGCCTTGGCAATTATATTGAGGATCTTGTCCCTTTGCTTCGTGGTGAACCGGTGATACTTGCCAAATTCATAGATATGATGCTTTTCCACGTAGTCAGAATAGAGTGCATCCAGGAATTCTTCGGCTTTAATCATTGGCATCATCCTAGTTGCCATCCATTGGGAGCGGAAATACTTCTTGAACAGTTCCGGCTCCATGTTGCACACTGGCTTAGCATCGACGACATGCCACCCATAATCCTGCAACGGCACGAATCCGGCCATTTTCAACGTCGCAGTCAAGTGGATGTAGCTGTCATCCATCGGCCTATTCTCATAATCGTATAGCGGCATATGGTCGCCAATCCAGTTCAGCAACTTGTTGAACGGGGTACACAGGAAATGCCATGGCCGCTTGAACAAAGTGTAGGTCCAGCTCGGCTTGACTAGAAGTACGTTTCTGGTGTAATTGGTCTTTGCATACTGTTCAAGACGTGCCTTCGACCACCGAATGCCCAAACGGACACTCATTTCGTGCAATGCCGCGACATATTCATCCATTGTCATAAAAATAACCCCGGTTGTTATCCGGGGTAAAACTATTTCAATAGTGTATTATGCGTGACTGCCGAATATGAGACTGAATGAATTCATGAAATCTTCCGCGCTTTCGGCATAAGCATCTTCCGGGACATATTCCTGCCCAGTCATTTCAGCCTGCATCTTCTTGAAATCGCCATATGAATCGCCGTTCACATCATAGCCATGCTCGCCCAGCGGTTCAAGGAACAGGGTCTGCACATAGGCATCCAGTTCTGCCTCGTCATCCATCGAGAACCGGGCGCTATTATCAAAGGTCGCAAGCCGTTCCAGGACCAGGTTACGGCCATATACCGGGTTGTTCATGGCCATGCGGTTAAACATGGTAACCGCGTCCATGCCCGGTTCCTGTACAGCTTCGGAGCGTCCACCGAAGACTATCATGTTCGGTGCATCAGCTGACATTACCAGTTCCCCTCGCCATAATATTTGTCAAGGTCCCAGTCATAGCAATCGTTGACAGGCAGGATATACCGGGCGCCAACACCCGCTGCCTCCCCAAGGTCATTGCGGGTGAAATTATTGTCATAGAAGGACTTGTTGAGCTTGAAATACTTGCCGGTGACCGTGGAAAATACCTGCATGCCGTCTCCGCTGACATACCAACCGATCTGCAGCGGTTCGTGCGTTCTTGGACTATTTTCATGTTCCAGATCAGCAAGGGATACATTGTTGAAATGCGGGCCATAGATGCCTGGTTTATCCTTGTAGTCAACATACTGCCAGCCCTTCTTGTTGCCAATATTTTGGCCGCTCAAGTTCCATTGGGCAACCTGGTTGACTACCTGCATTTCCTTATCATCTTTAACTATCTGTTCTTGAATGTTGTGCTTTACGTCCTTGGCCGCATCAAACGCCTTCGGGATACCGGCCATACCACCGGCGCCAAGTGCTGCTGCGATTGCAAGTCCGATAGCATTCTTCTTCACATAGTCAGTAATAGAGCCGACGCTTTCGGCAACCATCGGGAACTGATGCTTTTCAAAAGACTCGCCTTCGGCTGACGATGTGTAATGGACTGGTTCCACGTAGGATGCCTTCGGAGGAACACTAAGTGCATCGCCATACAGCTTGGCGGCAACCGTCTTCGCGGATATGCCATCCTCGAAAGCACTGAATACATAGTCGCTATTCTTCTTGAATGCTTCGTTGACGGCATATTCAGTAATATCCTTGCCCATGTCGAGCATCATCTTACGGAATTCAGTACCCACATTTATCATATAGGTATTGATAGTCGTATCCGCGCCAACATCGGTGGACATCATTTCATCGGCAGCAGCCTCACAAAGACTGCGGCTGCTGGAGTCAACGGCCATTGATTCAAGAATTTTGAGGTACTTAGAGAATTCCACGATAAACCATCCCTTATTGTATCAAGGAACAGTTTATATAATTACATAGCAACCTCATCCTCCCCGGCGTCATCTTCTTCCCCATAAGGATAGAGGTCTATGGTTTTTCCAGCGTGGTCGGCTGAAACGGAGCCGACAGTGTGGGGGTATTTCTCCTCCCGCATGAAGATGATTTGGTAATCGGAGCACCCGAGGGAGATCATGGTTTCCAGATGTTTGTAAAGCTGTAGGGTTGTCATGGGTTTGTTCCTTTTGTTCTACCTGAAATTTCCATTAGTTAAATTCCTCGGCAAAATACACTCGCTGCTCTACCGGAATCCATCTGATAGCCGATGTTTTCACATTTTCAATCATGACAACGAGTTCACCGGTATCATCAGCCGGTGCCGGATTACCAACCTTCTCGTAAACACACTTAGATTTTGCGCTAAGCTTGATATAGACTCCATTACGAATGTCGCCTATGATTGCAGTTTTGTGTTCGCTCATTTAAAACTCCTTTATAGCCTCATACAGATTATTCACATAATATTCAAACGCATTCTGTTTCATATCTCGGTAGAGTTCTTCATACAAATATGCCGGAGGCGTCTCCGGGCAATTGGCGCTAGCCTTGTAGAACACCTCAAACCGGTTCTCGGCATCATTATGGCGAAACACCAGGATATCCTTTGAAAAATCATTACCGTCCTGTGTGAACCCCAGTTCAATCAGGCGCTTGGTAACATCATCCTTGGTCATCGGATTCCTCCGGTAGCTCGTGTTCCACCTTGTGTATTTCAATTTCACCCACCTTGCGCAGGTCCTCGATGTCACTCAGCGTAACATCGACTTCAAGCTGATGAGTCGTATGTTGATTCTGTTTTACATACTTGATTGGGACTGCTGTGAATGTTATCACCGACCCAGGTTCCAGTTGTTCGCACCATGGACCCACCCGGACCCAGACATGATCGCAAATCTGGATATGGCGTTCATCCATAATGGCATACAGCAGGGCGAGATTCCCATAACAGTCCACCTTGATGAAGGTCGCCTGGTATCCATGGCGTTCCATTGTCTGTCCAAGGTTCCTCATGCCACTAGTCCAACAGTTTCAAGAATTCATCCAATGTTTCGGGGGTGTATACATCGATGTGCTGTCCAGCCTTCTGATACTCATCAATGGCCTTGACCTTCTTCGGGCCGGCATTGTCGCCAAGGAGCACAAGGTTGCACTTCTTCGTGATGGAAGAGCAGATTGTACCTCCGTTGGACACCACCATATCCTTGAATACGTCACGGTCAAGCTTGGAGAATGTACCGGTCATGATACATACCTTTCCGGCAAGTTTCATGCTCTGGGCTTCCTTGACCTTCTGAGCCACGCCGAGCTCAACCATCTTGGCAATCATTTCCTTGTTCTGGTTAATGAATGTGACGAAGCGACACATGATGATATCGCTTACGCCCCCTGCCTTTGCAAAGTCGACGAAATCACCCAAGAATTTGGCGGAGGTTTCAGGTTCAGAGGACACGAAGGACCTGAAACCGCCCGCCTTAGACACGCAGGATGCAACCACCGGAGACGCCTGATGCCCGAGCCCCTGAATGGAGAACCCTTCAATAAGCTGATGCAGGTAGTTATCCTTGGTTTTCGCAATAGCGGCAATAATCTTGGCAGCCTTCTTTTCACGGATATTGCCAAGACCAATCAAATCTTCCTTGGTAAGCGTGTAGAGCTGGTCAAATGAACGGACTTTTCCCGTTTCAAAAAGCAATTCAACCATGCTTTCACCCACACCCATGATGTTCATGCAGCCACGAGACACAAAATTCGCCAATTTCAATACGAACTGGGAGGTGCAGTTTTCATTGTCGCAGACCCACGCGACCAATTCACGGCCTTCCGCGTTCACTGCATTCTTCAATTCGGCACCGCAGAACGGGCAGACCTTCGGACGCATATAGCGTTCACCCGGAGTAGGTTGGTCATACGGCTCGACGTGCGGAATAGGTTCCGGCTTATGGCGGTCATAGCGGTCACGGATGACTTCATAGTCGTCCTTGCTGCGATTGGTCTCGCTACACTTGACCAGTTCCGGAATGATTTCAGCGGCCTTGCGGATGACCACGTGACACCCCTTGTACAGGCCAAGATATTCAAGGGTATCCCAGTTGTGCAGTGTGCACCTGGATACGGTCGTCATGGCCAGGTGCACCGGCTTGATAATTGCGACCGGTGTAATTGCGCCGGACATACCGACAGATGCTTCCACGTCAAGAAGTTCCGTTTCCTTTTCCTCGGGCGGGAACTTGTAGGCACGGTAGAAGTTCGGAGACTTTGCAGTATATCCCAATCCTGGCTGAAGTGTCTTGTCATTCACCTTGATGACCACGCCATCAATCGGATACGCCTGTTCAAAGCGGCGTTCGCGCATGCCTTCGGCAACTGCGGTGAACTGCACAACATGTTGAACGACATGGTGTTCCGGAACTTCAAAACCAAGGCTGATAAGGGTGCCAATGTCTGCAGACTGGGTGGTATTCGGGCTGCCCTTTACGATGAGGTAGCCGATGAAGGAAAGACCACGGCGTTCGACTTCATCCGGGTCATGGAGCTTCAATGTACCGGAAGCACCATTACGCGGGTTGGCGAACACCTTCTTGCCTTCTGCGGCAAACTGGTCGTTAATCGGTTCAAAGTCGTCATACTTCCAGACCACTTCGCCACGGATTTCCACGTCACCCATCAAGTCAATCTTGGTCGGCACACCCTTGACACGGATGGCATTTTCGAACACGGAGTCGCCGATGTTATCCTGGCCACGGGTGACAGCGTCCATCAGTTGTCCATCCTTGTAAATAAGGGCAAGACCGAGACCATCAATCTTGTATTCAAGTTCCAATTCGGGCACATTGTGCTCATGAATCATTTCGGTGCACCATTGATTGGCTTCGTCAATACCGTTCGAGTTGGAAATAGAAATCATGGGGATGTCGTGGGCAACCTTCCGGAACCCTTCGGCACCATCTTCCACATGGCGAGTGGGCGAATTATCGAGGATAAACGCCGGATTTGCAGCTTCAAATTCCTTAAGCTGGATATATTTCTTGTCATAAACATCGTCCGTGACGATAGAATTACCGGCGGAATAGGCCTTTGCCCATTCATTGAGAGTTTCCACTAGGGATACGTATTCATTAAAATCAATCATACCCTGAATATAGCATAAATTGGCCCAGATGGCAACAAAAAACGGCCCGGAACTAGTCCGGGCCGCATCTCTCTCCTCACCAATTTATCGCTGGATTCCCATCAGATTCACTGAACCCTTGGAAACCACCTTCTTGCCATCCGTAATGAAGACATAACTTTCGGCGGGGTAGCTACTGTGGAGCTTGTTCACCGCATATTCGTTCGGTCCAATCATGCTGGCGTTGAGATAGACCGGCGTATTGGTGCCAACGAGGGACATTTCGCCACCAATGTGCCAGTGACCCATAATTACAGCATCAAAATTCTGGAATTCATCGGCTGAGAACATCCCCTTGTCCTTGAAGTTGTCGCGAACGACCGTAGAGAACGGGGAAACAAATGCGCTACCGCCCTTATAACGGTCACCATGCTCAAGTTTCCAGCGCTGCTGGCCAACTTTCGTGAACTCGACCACGGAATCGGTCAATTTCATGGACACATTCTTCGGGGATTCCGGCATGTCGTAGTATTTCTTCATGAAACCATAGAGAATATACTCGTAAGAATCCTTACCCTTGTTCTTAAACTGGTACTTGTCAGTGTTGCGGGCATGGTTTCCGACCACACAGGAGATGGTAATCTTCTTGTACAGCTTGGAATACGCATTGATCAACCCCGTAATGAAGCTGAAATAGTCCAGAACGCAGTCAGTAATCACCTGCTGGTTTGTTTCACGGAGTTCCGCGTGGATATTTCCCGAGAAAATATCACCGAGCATGAAAATATGGAGTTCATCACAGCCATAAATGGATGCGAACTCGTAATTCTTCTTGAAAAGGAGCTCATGGCGCTTCTTGGAGATTTCCATATTATAGTTGTTGAGGCCATTGATTGCACGGCCATCCACATATTCACCATAATGCACGTCGGAAATCGGCAAAATGTTGTAGAACTTGCCATCAACATTTCCCTTCGGGACCTTAGTCACATTGAGTGTAATGGGATACGGCTTCACATGCTTCACAGATTCACTCATCGCATCAATAATTTCCTGCGCAATGAACTTCTGAATCTTGGCTTCATTCAATTCCTTCTGGACATTGGCCATGTCCTTGCGGAGAATGGCAAGCTGGCCTTCGGAAGCCTGATGCACGATTGATTCAAGGTCGTCAACTGCAATGTCGCCATCATTTTCCGCCGCGCTCTTCATGCGGTTTCTCTGCTTGCGGACATTTGAACGGAATGCATCTTCCGAATCAGTCACCCATCCAAGACCCCTGAGGGTCGTGTAAAATGGATAGACCTTGTTACAGTCAAGCTTGTAGATGTTGAGGAGTTTTTCGACCGGAGGGAGATCGGTCTTATTGTAATGAGTGCCCGGGGTCGGTTTTCCAATTGCCTTGAGGAGCTTTTTGGAATCTACGGTTTCTTGTTTGCTCATAGTTTACTGGTTGTTGATAAGTTGTTTCTTTATGGTAGAAAACTAACATATTATTTTTTGCATGTCAACCTTTTTGCTTCATTTTTATTTAAAAAACATAAAATTTTTGCTATATTGAATATCATGAAGACATTATTGGTAATCGTTTCTAAAGACCAACAGCAATATGCCGCGAAAATGAACGAGTCGATCGGCAGATTATCTGTACAGCCTGACGGCGTTCTCGTTGTGCTCGACCGTCCATCGCTCGCCGAAATCAATGCCACCAAGCAAGCATATACGAACAAGCTAACAGCAGTGCTTGTGTCGTCATCATTGCCTGAATTTGTCGGGCGTCCACAAATGAACTTTCATGTACCCTATTTCTGTGCAGTGAATGTGAGAAATTTAGCGGCAAAATACGCTATCCAGAATGAATATGACGCCGTAATCTTTATAGATGGGGACTGCTATCCCGACACGGACTTAATCAAGGCGCATGCGGAATTGCTGGAATCCGATGAACCTATCGTGACTGTCGGAAAGCGGTGTGAAGCAAAATATGCCTGGCATGACCAACGCGAAAAGGACCCCACCTACCCTATACCAATATTTGAAAAATGCGAACGGATTACAAAGGAAGCATTCTTCGTTGATTCCGGTGTCCTCTGGACATGCAACATGGGCATCAACCGTAAGGCCCTGGAATTCTTATCCTCCATAAACAAGATGCTGTATGGGCGAGAAGAATTTTGCATGTCGGATTTTTGCGGAACGTGGGGTGGGGAAGACGGCTTCATTGGTCTTGAAGCATTATATCTTGACATTGCCGTTATGCCGGTATGTGCACCAAATAGCGGAGTATTGCACAATGAGCATCCGCGCCCGCATGACAAATACGACCATGAAACTTTTATAAGCTATCTTGAAGAAAAACGTGAAGAACTTCTATACCTATTGAAGGCAAATGGAATCGATTGTCCACGCTATACGCCCAAAGATATTATAGTCGGCAACAGGGAATGGATAGCCAAATGACGGTGACGAAAGAATATTTCGAGTATAAAAAGTATCCAGATAGGTTTCCGGCACTTAAACGCTTCATGACGTTCTGCATGAACCTGAAGCAGTCGGTCACATATCATGATGATCCGGGCTTTATCGGCATCTGCATCTATGACACGAAAGACCATCCGATTACCAAGTACGGAAAATATACGATGTGCTACGACACTACTGCCAAGAAGGCACTCGTGTTAGGAAACCCTGACTGTGAAATCGGCATGTCCACACTTTCAAGCATCATCAATAGTTTCTCACAGAAAGAGGATGAAGAACTCATCGACTCTCTGGGTGCAAACCTTGGCTAAATAAACAATCCTGTAATCGCAAGAATCAATGCAACTATTGATATGGCTATCGGCAACGCGGTAGCCTTTCTATCATTCATCACATTTTCCCTGATTACATTTCCTAGTTGAGTCTGGAGGCCATCAAGCCGTTCGTTTATCGAATTGTATTTTAAGTTTACGGCTTCCAATTCGCACCTAACACCTTCGCTGCACACATTGTTTGTGTCAGTCATGCTGGTTCTAAACTTGTCCAGGCTTTGTTGCAACGAAGACACCTGTTCCTCGGCTTTATTCAGCCGTTTAAGTGCGCCATTCTGCACGTCAAGCGACCGCTGAAATAGCGGCATCTGCACAAATCCCCTCAGGATGTTGGTTACATACTTAGTCACGTCCCTCATTATTTCATCCGAATCAAGGTCAGTTTCATAAGTATTGTCAAAACCCGATGTAGTATCGTCACCATTGACCAGCAGGCCACCCTTGACAAATTCGAGAACCTTATCGATGGCAGCAGCATCCTCTTCAGATGGCGGTTCAGACACTTCCGAATCCATCTCGCCACAGATGCGGTCAATTTCGTCATCCAGTTCACTTTCCGACACCATTAATTCTTCGGTCGGTTCATATATCATGATATCATAGCCGGTTTCGTTTTCAACCTTCGGTGTAAAGGAATTCGTTTCGGCAAGACGCCACTTTCTGTATGTAAAGTCAGCATTTCGTTTACTGGGTGCGGCAACCACAAGACGATGGCATTCGCATGCATCAAGGACAATGGGGAGAGTGCTCTCGGTAGCGAATACCGTACACGGCCACGTATCCTCATCCTTCCCAGCGGCTTCGCAGAAAATCTTAAGTGTCCGGGCGTTCTTCATTGCCGCAATCTTCGGGCAAACAATCCCAATATATTCGGAAGCGGATTCCATCATGGGTTCCATGAATATGCCTGCACTTCCGGAAACCTCGACAACCACTCTAGGATCGCTTATCAATTTCCGGTCATGGAAAATATTCTTTTCAATAATACGGCCATCGCCATCAACAGCAATTATAACACTCAGATCTATCATACCGATAAACTACTTCAAGTCGCTCTTAAACGTGACATAGGACAACTTAAACGCATCCACCACGCCATCATTATCCGCTTTCGCCTGGCCAGCCGGTATGAACCTGATCTTGTCAAATCCACCCACTGTATCAGCGGTCGCCATAAGTATCCTGCCGTACCGTGTATCCGGCACGGAGAACTCAACTTTAAGAATAGTCCCGTCAATGGTAGCACCAACAGAATGAGCCATTGCATGCCCTTTCCACGGCTCATCAATACGAACGCCCTTCTTGGTACGGTCAGGAACAGCCAAGTCCTCTATCGTGCATCCGTTTGCCATAATCTGGGCACAAACGGAAACCACGGCAGCCTCGGTAAAACGAATTCCGCCGATAGTAGCTACGGCGGAATCCATAATCTCTGCTGTAAACCGAGCAAGCTCTTTCTTACTTGCCATCGCACCTCCACTTAACCAGCAGGTCATTCATGCCAACGCGCTCAAGGGTGCGTTCAAGCGCCAGCCGCCTGCGATTCCAGTAGTCGCTCACATTGCGAAGCAACAGGCGGACTTCCGGGCCAATTTTAGGGTCGTTGATTATCTTCGCGGCATCGTCATACACCCTGCGGCACGATTTCCACTCAGCTTCAAGCTTCTTGGTATCACCCAGCAGGAGTTCCCACACCCGCTTCTGGTCCTCCGAGAACGACTTCTTGATTGCTTCTATCTTCTGTAAGTCCATATTTCTTTCTTCCTTCCGGGGTCGATATTTCAGCTTCAAACGCTTTGGTCAGGCGATTCTTCTTTTCTTCGGCATTCGCAATAAGCGTCGATGCGTTCTGCAGCAGATAAGCCGCCTCGCTGGACAAGTCCTTGCACTTGAAGACCTTGTAAGTCGGTTCCGCTTCGCTAAACCAGCACAGGTAAAGGTTCTTGATAGGAATGCCCGTCTCTTCCTCAAAGATGCGCTTATAGCAGTGTAGTTGCAACGAATAATCAGTAAGCTTGCATTTATCCAAGTGACTGCATGGCGCTTCCAGGTGAAAATCCGACCTCACATCAAATTCGGTATTGGTCTTCCAGTCCCAAATTTCGAACCCTCCCGACTTGACATTGTAGAAAATCTGGTCAATCATCCCGCAAACCATGTACTTCGGACTGCCGATGACAAGTTCGGAACGCACGCGGTGCATCTTGCCCTCGATGTCCGCAATAAACTGTTTGACCTTCGGAATGATTCCGTTATACAAAGGCTTTACCGGGTCACCCGGCATGATTTCCATAAGCCCAGGATACTTCTTGAAGTCCTTGCTAAATTCATTGAAAACAATATCCTTTGGATATGGCTGTACCTTGTTGGCGAGCGAAGTTTCAATGAACTTATGAACCGCAGACCCCTTGGCACGGGAAATAAGGTTATTGCGCTTCCATTCCAGGAGCAGTTTGTCTGGATCCACCTTCTGCTTCATCGCGGACTGGAGCACAACCTTCTGTTCAATAAACGGAGGCGTCACGGAACCAGTCACTTTTGTGACCGATACCGTCTTCTGGCCATTCATGGTATAGCTGTGCCAATCATCATCAAAGGCAATCTTGTTGAATACGCTTGTCTTTTCGAAAAAATCAAACATCTTGTTCCTGTAGTTCTGGGGTCCATTTCAAAAGGTGGATATAACGGCAAGCCACCTTGTAACCCGGAGGAGCTACTGGGATTGCATTCTTGTACTTTGGTCCAAGTATATGATCCCAGCACTCTTCGAGTGCATCCTTCAAGGTATCCTCAAGCGTACAGCTGATAACGGCAGCAGCGATTTCATCACTATCCATCTTGCGGCGTTTCTTCTTCGGCATACCCGGTATCGGCGGGGCGTCCTCGATAATGAAGTCCGGATATTCCGTCTTCAGCCAAGCTTTCCATGCCGAAGCAACATTCTTCGGGAGGTTGTATGGGAACGGGCAGGTATCCTTCCCCTCTGCAGCATCTTCGGCAACCGAAATATTCTTGATGAATGTAGGAATGTACGGGATGATAATCGATGGAACCAGTACACGAATGCGGGCGGAATAATGTTTCGTCGGCTGCGGCTGAGGCATGTCGTATTTCAAGTCCTTCAGGATGTACTGGACAGTGAAATCGGTTATCTTTACGGCGAGCTCGGTTTCGTCAGCGTCTAGCTTCATGGCACAAGCTCCAGCAGTTGTTTCTTGGAAATGTGCGACACCGTAAACATTGCATCAAACGTCTGGAGTACACCATCAAGCCGTTCCATGTGCATCGGGTGGGAGCTAAACCGAAGTTCCTTTTCTGAAATTTTGTGCGCCCACATCAGCCCAATAATGGTCATCACCGAGGCGACAGCACCCTGCGCACCTAGACAGCACGACTGAAGGACAGTGGATGCCCAGGAATCGGCCTGGCGCTCGTCATTGCGGGATATGCTGAGATTCATATCCTGTCCTTCATACGGTGCGTGCCCGAGGCATACGTGGCCGCATTCATGGGCTATGACCGACATGAGAATCGTCTTCGCATACATCCGGGAGACTTCTTCCTGTACACTGTCTTCATCCAGATGGAACTTGTCCCACAACCTGAGCAAGAAATCCGTTCCGACACAGCCCATTATGGCTGACTTGCGCATCCATTTCAACATTACACGGGCTTTTCGTGTGCTTCCGAAGCGGTCAAGAATCGCAATAACCACTGCCAGTGCGCTTATCCAGTCAAGCATGCCCTGGAATACCACCACCCGGTACTTTTGCGGAATGAAGTGCTTTGCCTTTTCAGGATCGTCCGGAATCTGTTCCTTGATTTCTTCCTCGGACAGCCGGGCCGCAAAAGCATTTACCGATAGGTTGTCCCTAAGTTCAACCCGCGTTTCCATAGCCAGACGGGCCAGGTGGTCCCGCCGAACCTGTACCAAATCGGAATTGCAAATCGCATTGAATGCAGATGCAATATCCTGCTCACTTAGATGATAGGCCGTTCCATTCCAATTCGACATGCTGCAATCCCCTTGTCGCTAAGGTACTTGTAGATTTTAAGAGAAAGACCGGCCTTGCCGCTTTCCTTCACAAGCATTCGCTTGATATCACGCATACGGGATACCCTTAACCAGGTATTCCATTCCTCGTCTGTCATGTCACCACGGATTACAGTCGTAATTCCAGGTATGGTTGACTTGAAATCTGGGACCACGACATAGCCGTCGCGGAAATCCTCAGGTAAACTCTCTTTAAGATCTGCCATAATAAAAACTCTTCCTTGGCTATATTGTAAATATAGCAATATTTTTTATTAAAATTATTACAAAACGCTAAAAACTCGCACCATTGTCCGAGTTATTGAACCAGAAATTTGGCACATCCATACCCTCGCTTCCAGAAATGTCGCCCCTGGCGCCACTGGAAAACGGGGAATATCGAGGACCATTGTTCGGAATGTCAAATCCATCCGGAATAAATCCGTTGGCTATGTACCCACGTGTCCCATCCGCGTATAGAACGAGACGGCCAGTTCCATCAGGAGTGTCGATGTAATCGACTATCTTGGCAATCCCGTACCGTTCTTCGGGCGGGCAGCATGGAAATGGAGGAGGTAATGGCGGTCTTTGCATGACTGAAGTTTATAATCATTCTTGCCAGCTTGGCGCCAAGCAAAACCAATTTGATGACATGTGCAATCTTTTTGATACGATTCATGCACATAATGTAGCATTTTGGCTTATGTATGGCAACTTTCATTTCTCATCGCCTTCCCCAGTCGCTTGAGCTGTTCGGCACGGTCAGATGGACGCCAGCGGTCGATGACCTTCGCGCACAAGCCCAACTTGAAATTATTGTCCACCGGCAAGTCAATCAGCAGCTGGCCGGGCTTAGGGGTAAATCCGGGAATAAGTTCAGCCATCGGGACTGGGGTAGCATTCACAATGATATCCATCGTTTCGAACGCGATTGCCTCATATGTCGTACCCTCGACGGCACAAGTGACCTTGCCAACCTGTTCAGCGATGTCATCTATAGCCATCTCGATATCGATTGCAGTATCGGACTTTCCACGGCTCACCAGGTTCAGATATACACAGACGGGATAAAGGGCCATTGCGGCTGCCTTTGCCATGCGTCCGGTGCCGAGGACGGCAGCCATCACATCAGACTTCCCGAACAGAAACGGCATGATGGTATCAACAAGCATGTCGTATGCCGAATCGTTACCACACACGGTACCGACTTCATCGTTCCAGAAAATCGTGTCGGCAAACCCGGTTGGTGTCTTGGTGAAGCTTTGCCATCCAGCGGCATCGTCAGCCAATTTAGGTTCCGGAAGGTACAGACCCCCTACATACCTATGCTCAACCAAGGACAAGAAATCCCATATATGTGTATGTTCAGAAAGTCCAATGGATTGAATATTGTCACAGGATAGCTGTTTAAAGAAGGTGATATCCGGGCCTTCCTTAGACAGATTGAGGGTCATGTACAACGGTTCCTTCATGGCGTCTCCTACGGGTGTGGAATACGGATGATTTCGCGCTTGAACTGGTTGCGACCGGCCATAGCAGTAATCTTGGCGGCAGCTTCCGGGTCAATCGGCTTGTTGGCGAGGTAATCCTCAATCTGGGCATAGGTAATGCCAAGGGATTCTTCGTCAGTCTTGCCGCTAAGGCCATCGCTAGGAGCCTTGAATACAAGTCGTTCCGGAAGACCCATAAACTTGCCCAGTTCACATACCTCGCGCTTCGTGAGAATGGACAATGGAGCAAAGTCACCTGCCAAGTCGCCCCATAGGGTGCAATAGCCTACGAGCGCTTCGCAGCGGTTTCCGGTGCAGCACACGCGACCGTTAATCGGCTGCCCATTTTCATCTACAGACTGGGCAATGGCATAAAGCGTAGCCATGCGCAGACGAGGGCGGAGATTCAGCTTAGCCTGTTCAGAACCACTGAAACCAGGGATAATCTTGGCCATCTGGGCATTGACTTCGCCAATATTCACTTCGTAAGTACGAGTGATCCCGGCAGCAGCCGCTGCATCATAGGCATCCTGGATATCCGGCTGGTAACCGCACGGCATGAAGACCCCGATGACGTTTTCCGGGCCAACTGCTTCAACCGCGAAACGGCCAGCAACTGTAGAATCTGCACCACCAGACATGCCAAGGATGACAGTCTTGCCACCACTATTCTTGACATAATCCCTAGTCCAGCCAACAATGTGGTCATGGATCTTGACCAGTTCTTCTTTTTGCATATTCACCTCTTTAAGGTTTTTTCAAAATATAGTAAAAAATACTAGTTTTTATGTATGAAAATCAAATAAAGGACCACTTTATGGTAACATTGGAAGAATTAAAGAAAATTTCTGACATGCCGCTTATTGAACGCAGCTTTTACGCCAAACTTGAAGAAGCGAAGAAGGTAGCACTCACTACCAACACTCGCAGCATAGAACTCAATGTCATGAAGCTCAGTTTCTTCAAAGAGCAAGTCGCAGAACTAGTTAAGGAACAATTCGACATAGATGAAATGTACAAGAGTCAGTATGAACAGGTGAAAATGTTCAAGGATGCCGGATTTACCGTCACTGAGGAAGACCCGGCCCCCGCTATCATTACATCGATAGGCGAAGATTCGAAAAGCAAACTCCAGCGAGAATTTGAAAGCCGATACCTTGAAAAGAAAGTCACCGTTTCTTGGTAAATAAAAGAGGCCGGTCATCCGGCCCCTTTCGCTATTCTTCATCGCCATCCACACAGAAGTTCTTTCGAGCAACTTCCCTGGATTGTTTCAAGGCGTCGATTCCTACCTTGAACTCGTCGTAGTTGTAGGTATCCTTCGCATCATGCTTTACACGCATCATTACGGTAAGGTTCTTGATATCTGCAACGGACGCGCTCAATTCGACCAATTCAACTGCAACGTCTTCCAAGACATTGGCATCAATACTATAGCCATTCTTCTTTCCATAACGACGCAGGAGTTCCTTGGTCATATTGACATCAGGCGTATTGATAGGCACGACTTCATCGATTCGTTCCGGGCGACCCATAATCGTGCTATTCACGTTCTTCGGGTTGTTTACGGTAGAGAACAGGATTACCGGTACATCCGATTTATTGAGTGCAGAGAAGAATCCAAGAAATTCGCCCACATTGTCGCTGCCCTTCCTCTTGATATCAAGCTGGTCAAGGTCATCGAACAAAATTGCGCACTTTGATGTCATTTTAGTGGTAAGGAGAACCTTTCCAAGCATAGTACCCATCATGCGCTTATCAAGCGAGCAACGCACAAGGGTGTACCCGTCATTGCACAATTCGGTCATCAAGTGTTCGCACATGCCGGTCTTTCCGGTACCCGGAGGACCCACAAGGGCATAGGAACGGGTCATATTCAACGCGGAGACTCGCTGGCATTCCTTGCGAAGGCGTGTCAATTCAGCCGACTGCACCCAGCAATCATTGTCGCCACCGGTAAAGAAACTGTCGTTGTTGGCAACCATGATCTTGCTCTGGTCCACGTAGAAATGATACTTGTGGTAATCGAGACGACGATAAATCGCCATAATCGCGTGCTCAATGGTACGGTATTCCGACTCAACATATCCCTTCACGTACGCGGCATGTTCAACAAGCGTCTTCGAAACAAACGACCCGCCTGTAGATGCCTGTGTACTGCCCATCGACATATGGTCTGGAATTGCATTGTCGCTATCGCGCTCGGTATCCAAGGAAATTGTGTAATACACATCCTCAGCCAATTCGCCGGCCTTGTTATAGCTCTTGCAATGAAGCAGCGTGATGATATTATCCTTCGTGATAATCGTACCATCACTGTTCATTATCGGGTCTTCGCCAATGAAACCTACCCGTTCAATGGTCACCTTGGATACATAATCATCACCGGATGGACGGTAGGTGATGGCGTCACGGTCCTTCACCTTTGACAACAGGTAGATAAGGATATCGGAAAGAGGGAGGTAGCCCGAAGCCGTAGTTGAGTAATTGTCGCAGAGGGGAATATCCACCTTGAACCGGTTGGCGATCTCCTTCCAGAACAGAATGTCGCCACGATTTTCTACGGACGTGCTCGGAATGATGTTCATGTAGATATCATCAAGCACCGAATATAATGCGATTGCGTTTCGTGCGGCAGAAACAGCCTGCACCCCGAAAGATTCCTTCGGCTTGTTTTCCCAGAGGGTAAGCAGCAGTTCGGTACCCGTAGTCGCCAACGGTAGCAATTTCTTCGCGTTGATGTGGGTGACCTGGTTGAATAGTTTTTTGTAGTCTACGCCATCTGGGGTGATAAAATCAGTCGAAATTCTCGGAATATCCTTGGAAATCGACGTGAGGATGTCCCAAAATTTTCCGCGTGGGGATACGTCGTTTGACATTTATTGGTCCGTTCTTGTTAGTTGTTAATAGGTTCGAGTTCCTTGCCGGGGTTGCATTGCAACACGGGCATGTCCTGGGTTTTAAGGATACTTTTCGGCTGTTTTGATGCCGAGAATTTAGCCTTCATGCGAGGAAATTCATACCCCACTATAAGGCCGTACAATACAAGTTGAAGGCATTTTGAAGCTGTCATATTCGAAATATAGCAAAAAACCTGCTAGTTGCGTGGTTGATGGGTTAAATTTTTGAAATAGTTTTTCGGCATGATAGTACGGATTCCAAATGAACCTTATGTTAACATCATCGAGCTTGCATGGATATTCATCAAGCGCGAATTCTTCACGACCATGGAATTCTTGGAATTCTACGATCAGGAAGACCGAACATGGAACGGCAGGGCAATATGGTGGTACATCATCGCGCTCACCATAATGTCGGTATTCCTGTGCGGGTTCACCCATTACATACCGGCAATACTGTTCTCGGCGTTGACCACAGGGACATTCACCCGATTCTTGCAGGTATCAAAATGGAAATAAAGGACCCCCAGAAGCTAGCCGAGTACATCACGCACATGCACCAAAATCCGAATATCCTGGTGCGGATACAGGATGATGGAACCATCGACCTGCTGTTCAGCGAGCTAAAACAGCTGGAACCGGCAATAGAGAGCGTCAAATGCCCCTATTGCGATATCCACATCCGCGAACACCAGCCACAGTTGGAAGACACTATTCGCGGAATGTACCTGCGATGCCCCGAATGCAACCAGAGGTTCTTCATCCACCTGTTCGTCCCATTTGGTGGAACTCCGGCTTAGAGATACGAGGACAAGGTTCCGTTGACGAACCTGCAGCACTTTCTCCAGAACTTGAACAGTTCCCTGTCGACCTGCGGAACATCGCCGCGTTCGCATTTGCTTAACGCTTCCTCGCGATACATCATTATAACTACCGCAAGGCGGGTATATTTAAGGAACCTGGTAAATCTACGGGTTCCTTTATCATATCGCCCAGGTATCCTAGATTTACGGACCTTATCACGGTTGTCACAATCCTTGCTCGAACAGAACAGACGGCGATACCCCATGTCGGTAAGGTCCATAAGCTGGGTAGACTGGATGTAAACCTTAGTTTCCAAGGACGAAGTCCATGTCGGACGATATACATTGGTGCCAATAGACAGTCGCCAAAGGCTCGTCAGGTAATACAGCGGACGGCCAGCTGCCTTGACATATTCGGCAACCTTGTATTTCTTGTAATTGGTCCTGAAATACACGGTATAGATACCCTCGACGGCGCCATATCGATATGCACCCGACGTTATCTTTCTTTCAATACAGATGTTTTCTTCATCAAGCTTGATGCCGATTGATTCCAGAAGCCTTTCTTCGGAACTGTAAGTCGGCATATGGTAGCAATCGGACTTCTTTCGCCAGTCCCATTTCTTGGTGAGTTCAGGCATGTTGATATCCGTCCTGATATCACCGCCATCATTGACGAACGAAATGAGCTTCGCGCTATGATCCCAGAGTTCTGATGTTTCCATTATCGCCTCATAAAGTTATAGACTGCGTTGTCCCCAAGTTTTTTCCACATGTCATTCTTGAGGATGTTTTCGATGGTTTCCGGTATGTACTGTAACGGGCATTCGGTAATGCACCCATCCATGTAATTACGGGCGCTCCTTTCGGAAACAACACAAGCCCCGTTGATTACCGGATAAAACATGCGGACCTGTTCCTGGCGGTTGTTACCGTCATAAGCATGAATATTCAGGATAATCTTGGACCTGGCTATCCATTTGGCAAGTTCCTGTCCATAGATACCCATGGTGATTGTCGTCGCCCACTTGTTGCAGCCGGCATTGGCAATCTGTGTAAGCAGCTTGGAACGTCGATCGGTCAGATACCCGTAAAACAGCACGTCAATGTCCTTTTCCATGGACGGTACATCGCGCAAAGTGCTTGCATAATGCATCGGATGGAATGAAGTACGAATGCCCTTCTTGGCAAGCCAGTCGATATTGTCCAGGTCATAGTCCCATACCTCGTCTGCACCGCGAAGCCATTCGAATACATGCGAGTTGGCATACTTGCACCCGTCATACATCTGTTCCAACTGGTATACGACAAGTTTCTTGTTTGGATACTTCTTGCGCATACCTGCCAGAGTACATCGGGAATCCACATGGCCGAGGATGAATACGGTGTCGGCAAAGTCAGGCCGGCCACCGCACTCTTCCTTCAGCATGCGGGCAACTTCTGTAAACACATAACGGTTTGTAGCTTCAATAATCATTTCTTTGGCATGCAGGAGATGGTGAAACTGTTACCGGCGCGGCTAATCTTCGAGATTGCGCCGTGAGTCAAAGTCGTAACCATTTCTTCCTTGGTACGTTCGATCACATCGTCGCAGTGAGAAACCTTACGGCCCGGGAAGCGAATGCAGAAGTTTACCGGATGTCCCTGTTCCATAAATTCATCACCCTGCTTCAAGATGCGTTCACGGTCAGCATCGCCACCGTTGCACGGGAAACGGAGATCCTTGACTTCGGTAGCCTTGGCTGCCGCACGGTTCTTCTTTTCCATTTCACGCTTCTTTTTCTTCTGTTCGTACTCATACTTGCCCCGGTCACCAAGACGTGCAACCTGCGGGTCCTGGTTGACGGCTACGACGATAATGTCAAGACCGCGTTCCTCGGCAATCTTGCGAGCTTCCACACTGGTCACCACGCCCAGCTGTTCGCCGTTTTCGTCCATCAAACGCACCGTTGCCGTAGTGATACCATCCTTCGGCGGGTTACCAAGACGGTACACAGGCGGATTCCCTGCCGGATTGACACAAACCAGCGGAAGGTCTCGGTCATTGGCAATCGCCTTAGCCTTTCCTGGGTTCATGGTGCCCATAGGTTTTCCATCTTCACCAATCAGCATGATTGTCGATGCGGAGATGTAGAAATTGTTCTTGAATCCCATATTATTTCTTTACCTCGTAGAGTTTGAAATCTGATTTTGGAGAAACCCTGTCATAACAGGAATTGAGTAAAATCTTTGCCCATCGCTGTAGGCTTTCAATGTCCTTTGGGTGGACGAATGCTAATAGTTTCTGATATTCCATGGTGAAAATGTAGCATTTTGTGGTTCATGTGGCAACAAAAACCACCGGAGCCCTGAGGCCCCGGCGGTCCTTATGGCAACAAAATTGCTATGATATCATTACTTACTCTTCAAGAAAGTAGGCATGACATCGGCATCATGTTCACTAAAACGTGGCGCCTTGGTTCCGGACACGTAGGCATTCCAGGAACGAATCACGTAAGCAACGCGAAGCTTTTCCGATACACGTCTATCCTTGTTAGCAAGGTTCCAGCGACGCATCTTTTCAATGACCGAATTGCCTGCGGTATCAAAGGAGTTAATCTGGGTAAAGAACTGCTCAGCCTTCTCTTTGCTCACTCCATTGTCATGTACGAGAGCAAAATACAGAGTACCGACTGTTTTTGGAGTCATTGCATGGGATTCCGTAATACAACGCATGGCAACACGGACTGCATCGTCATAGTCTGCCGGGCGGGTATTATATTCTTCAAGTACAGCGGACGGAGTGAGACGGCGATCCTTAAGAGCAAGATGCCCACAATTGCGGAACTCATTCATGCCATTGATAATACCAGTGATGACAGTATGATACTGAACGCCGGACATCTGCAACACCTGCGTACCGGTACGGACACGACCGCAGTCAATGGTATCAAAAGTATCACGCGGCACGTCGCTATTGACGAGAGTCTGGAACGGGCATCCAGCCTGAATACATGCCAAGAGGCGATGCTGGCCATCAAGGACATAGCCATTTTCATCAAGCTTGATTGATTCACTGTTCAACTTCCAGCGGTCACTACGCATCTCGTTTGCATAGATTTCAACGGTTCTGGAACTAGTCTTACGGTTAAGAACGCCAGCAGCCTTTGTGCGTTCGAGGAGTTCCTTTGCGTATTCCGGAGTGATGATTTTGATTTTGGATTTTAGTGTCATGATGTTTTTGTTCCTTTTAGTTTTTTGATAACCTAAATGTAGCACCTTTTTAGCAATTTGCCAACTTATGCCTGTTCAGGCTGTTCCGGTTGTTCCGTTTCCGTTTTCTTCTTACCCCTTGGTTTCTTTCCCTGAATTGTGGGGTCATCAAAGAAGACCATGTAGTACGACTGGAAACCAGTTGCCGTGTACGTAATCTGAACTTCGTTTGGCTTTAACCCAGATTGGTTCAGAAATTTATCGACATCTTCAACCCGTTTGCATCTGACATGTGTTATCATGTTGTTTACCTCATTTTGTTGTTACTACGAATGTAGCAAATGCATAACAAGGTGGCAACTAGTCGAGAACGTGCAATTCCTTGGCTGCACGTGTAAATGCAGTGTATTTCAATTTGTTGCGCAAAATAACGTCAGAGCATACATTCATGTCACGTTCAACTACAAAGGCATTTTGTACAGTAGTACCTTGCGCCTTATATACTGTCATGGCATAGATATAGCCAACATACATAAAGTTATTTTTAAGCTTGTTGTATGGCTCCCAAGCTTCTTTCTTGGTGTACTTATGCCGCCCCATCTGGCCAAGTTCTTTGGCTCGTTCACGGCATTCAGCAGCAAGGTCAGCCTTCAACTTATTCAGTTTTTCCTGTTCGGATGGCTTAACTACGTAGGCTGTACATTGCTTGCGATGTCCAGGAAGTGCACGGAAATTGACCACAGTCAGCTTATAACACCCAATATGATATAACGGGTCGCCATCGGGCATGTCTACCACATTGAGGACCTTTACGCGTTCTTCCATGCTGTAAATCTGCTCTTCCTCATAGCGAACCCTCCCGCGCCTGTCAGTCTTGTTCATTCTGCGGTAACCCCTGGAGATACGCAATTCTTCACCTTCTACATATTCAGCTTCTACGCCAGGATATCTATGACGGCGAATACACTTATTAAGCGCATCCACGGAAATATTGCGATACGCAATCGCAAGCGCGTAGTCGGTATCTTCCTTGTAAGCATCAGAAGTGAAGTATTCGTACACTTTCGACATGAACTCACTGCGTTCAGTGTAGAAGTAGATACCTCCAGATTCACCAACGTCAGTAACATGGTCAAAATAATCGCCTGGCTGGGTGATATGCTGGCGCATCATGGTGACAGTGCGCATAATCGGGTTGTCAAGTGCCGTACGCATCACCTTGCTAAGCATAAAGCCATATTTCAGATTGAATACAGGAGACTGTAACAATCCACGGTTACTGTCTTCCACGGCAGGAATCTGACACGGGTCACCCACATAGATAATCTTTATGTAACTAAATTCGACCAGATCGGCTTCAATATTCCGCAACAGTTCAGTTCCGGCCATTGAGGCTTCGTCAATTACGATAATGTCATATTCACCAAGTGCGGATTCACCATTACGTTCCAGATACGGTTCCTTGTCATCAAGGTCAACAAGCTTCAAGCCACAAAGAGAATAAATGGTGCGGTCAAACTGACGATTAGTGCGCTTTGCAATGACTTCAACAGCCTTGTTGGTCGGTGCAGTACACACATACGATATGTTTTTCTTATCCAATTCATCAAGAAGAACATTCACCAAGGAGGTTTTACCAGTACCAGCCGGGCCACAAAGCACCATCTGGCGGCAGTCGCTCTCCATGAAGGAATTGATATAATCCAAAGCTGCCTTCTGGTCTTCGGTCAAATCATCCTTGGTCAAGAGTTTCTGCTTCGGTGCAGATTCTTTTGATGTTTCTTCCGGCTCCTTGGCTTCTTCCATTTCTTCGTTTTCAGAACCAAACCAATTAGATATATCAGGCGCCGGTTCAAATACCTTTTTAGCAAACACATCTCCCTTAGGGGGAGGCGGAGGTGCATCTTCCGTCATGCATTCATTAACGGCATCATCCTTAGGCTCAACTTCAACAGCGGAAATCGCATCAACAGCCACATCATTATCATCAGCATGCGAGTTCTCACATGCATCAGATTCTTTATGCGATATTTCATCAAACAACTTTTGGAGATCCATGCGAGAAATATAGCAAAAATACCTAAAATGGCAACCGATATTATAAACTATGGCCGAGGTACTATCATGAACATGTCCAATCGCCTACATAATCTAGCTTCTGTTTCCACAGGCACCGCACGAGCGGTGTATGAATCCGCCTACGCCGCATATCACGCCATATTCGAAGGGGAAGAAGATGGCGAACTGGCAGAACTGAACGAACTGGGTAACGAAATTGGAGGTGACCTTGGTGATGAAGGTGGCGGTATGCCTTCGGATGATGGCGGCATGCCTTCGGAAGACAGTGGTATGCCCCCGGAAGATGGCGGAATGCCTCCGGAAGATGGCGGCGATGTGCCCGAAGAACCGGCTCCCGAATCTGAACAGCCGCCTGAGGATGAATCACCCACTGACGAAGAAGAACCTGAAAACGTAAACGCCCAGCCACAGGCAGCTTCGATTAATGCGGATGCACTCATCGCTGAACTCACCAAACTGAAATACCCCGAGAAAATTCGAGAAGTTGGCCAGCAGATGAAACAGACAGCCGGTGGAAAGGCACCAACCGCGCAAGATATGGTAAAACCAGTTGCCGCAGCAATATCAAAGTACATGTCCAAGAAAGGATATGCGGCCATGCAAAAGGAAGATGCCCTCAGGGTCGTCAAGACCATCATTATGGCTGCGACGGATGTCGGCAAGAAAGCCGAAGAAGCCAAATCCAAGAATGCCGATGCGGAACAACCGCAAGGCGAACAATAGACTTATTCCGTATATATGGAAAATGCCGCCTGTTTGGCGGCATTTTTGTTAGCAGTAGTATTCTGCATAGAAATCTGTTTCAAGTTCCGCTGCGGGAAGTCGTTTCTCCCAGTCAACGATTGCTTCCTGTAGTTTACGGTATTCGGCAAGGTACCTGTCCCTACGGTCATAATCCTTCTGGGTTGGATTCGGTATGCGTCCAAGGTCGATGTTGTCTTCGAGGTCGCAGACCTTCACCCTGGCTGCAAGGTAATTCTTTGCAACCGCTTCAATGTATTCTTCACGAGGAGTAGTCTTTCCGCGAGTCAATACGTCAACAACCTTCCACACCACTTCCGGGAAGAACATTTTTAAGTCAGAAACAGTGAATCCACCATCTTCGACCGTATCATGGAGGTACGCAATCGCAGTAAGCTTGTCATCCTCGTATGCATCGGCCACTCTGGCAGCGACACGTTCAGGGTGTTCAAAATACGGAGCACCGCCTTTATCCTTCTGGCCATCATGTGCAAACCGTGCAAAGGTTATCGCCTGGTCAACAAGCGTACTTTTCTGAGGAATTCCTCTCAAAAATTCTTTAATTTCATCACGAGATCGCATTTGCATTATCTCCGGTTAAAATACTGGATGTTGCGTCATGTTTTACTAATGGTAAACTACTCCTTTCAATGATAAAAAGGACTAATTTTATGAAAAAAGTGGGCAAAGTCATGACCAAAGAACAACTCATTGCCGGAATCAGCTACAAATTGACTGAAGCATTATCCTTTATCGTCGAAGCAACGCCAAACATCACCCTTGAACAGCCGGTTCAAGGCTACAGAAGCGCCGATACTTCATATTTCAAAGTGCTGGGCGAGTATGCTGCCGGGGAACTGTATGGAAAAATTGAACTGGCCGTGTCCGAAGGACCAATGGGGGCCCGTCCAGTCAGCCTGAAAATGTCATTTGGCGATGAAACGCCCACTCCTATATCAATCGCCAGTCCAGGCGACCTGCTTGATGCCATCACAGCCAAGCATCGGATATTTGTCGAACGCTCTTATAACAAAAGCAGCGCATTCGTGTTGAACGATGCGCTGAAAGAGCTAGAAGAACTTCCCTGTCCACCCGAAATTCATCAGAAAATCATGGACATTATCCAGAAATTGCGCTAGACCTCAAATTTCTGATTTCTTCCCGAGTTAGAACCCTCTGGTTCGAGCTTCCCCTGTACTTTAAGGATATGTCCCGCTTATCCAACATGAACGGACCATCCACCAGAACATCGACGGCATCAAGAATGCGGTCGGTTATTACGTCCACATGCTTGCGCTGTCCGGGGAGAAGGTCCCTTTCCAGGATATAGCCGGTAAACATCCATAGGTTTTTCTCTGGATAGGTATCCTTGAACTTTCCAATCAAGGCGATGAGTCCCGCCTGGTTCTCCGGTTCAAACGGTTCCCCGCCCAGAATAGTAAGTCCGGCGACATATGACGGTCTGCACGCCTCGAATACCTCGTTCACCTCTATGGGGCCAAATTCCTTACCGTAGGAGAAATCCCAGGTGTCCGGATTAAAGCAACCCTTGCAGTGGTTGCGACAGCCGGAAACGAAGAGGGAGACCCTAAGGCCTTCCCCATCGACTATTGACATCGGATCAATCTTGCTGTAGTTCATCAGATATTGTGCCTGTCGTTAAGTTCAGCAAGCTTACCGTCATTCCACGACTTCAAAATCGTCTTTTTCGGTGCGCCGGTAAGGTAACCCGTGATGCGGCGAACACGGACGAATGAATTTTCATCCGTACATCCACACTTCGGACATGCGTTGTCAATGATACCATGGAATCCACACTTCAAGCACGTATCCTGGTTGAACGTGATTGTGAAATATCCAAGGTCGCCTTCATACATTGCGTCAATGCAAGCCTTTACCGCAGCAGTATTCTTCGTCGGATCCCCATCAACCTTGTAGTAGAAAATGTGCCCGGCGTTCGTAATCTTATGGAACGGGGCTTCGGTATTAATCTTGTTCTCGAGAGTCGTATCCAAAGAGAAGTACATCATGTGGCTATTGGTGTAGTAACCCTTGCCAAAAATCTTCATGAGGTCAACATCTTCAAGACCCTTAACGCCAACCAAGCGAATCTTCTTCTTGCGTGCGGACGGATGAGCGCATTCGCAGCCGGTAACATAGTCGTCATCGGTCATCTTCGGGGTAGAATGACCTTCGCAACCGGTCATCATATCGTCGCCCCAACCATCCTGCGTGGTATCCGGTCCCTCAATAACTTCCTTACAGAACTTGTTCTTGTCGATGGAAGCAAAGCGGCCAGCGACGGCTTCTGCCGGAGTTGCAAAGCACGACCAGTTGAGGTGAGTTTCCTTCTGCGTCGTGTCACAGAATTCGCGGATGTGCTTCACGATGGAAAGCGCAAAGTCATCGATATCATGGTCAACACCGTATGTCTTGCCTGTAAGGAGGGTAACGACTTCGGCAATGCCGATATAGCCAATGGACAATGTAGACTGCTTCATCACTTCCGCAATAGAATCGGACAAGGCATGTACCTTGTCGTCGGATGTCAGGTAAAGTCCCTGTTGCATCGTGAACGGGAAGTTTTCATAGGTCTTGCTATTACAGATGAAGTTGTATCTATCAAGGAGGCTTTCCCTTGCGCAGGCAAGCAACTCGTCAAGCTTTTCGAAGAAGATCTGCTTACGGGTTTCCTCATTCTTGCTCTTGATATGAGCCTCTATCGCAATTCGCGGCAAGTTGAGCGTATGGAACGCAAAGTTGCCACGGGCGGTAGTCTGTTCCGGACCGTTGATATTGCCAATGACCCTGGTGCGGCATCCCATCGTAGCGATGGTGGAGTTCGGAACAATCTTGCGAATTTTAAGTTTGTCGCCAGTCTTGGACACGACTTCCCAATAGTCGCCGTTACCCGCATCATATTCAAATGCAGTTACCTCGCCAGATTTGTAGTCACCATTCCCAAAGCTGAACTCTTCGTTTCTGCCACGGTACTTGAATCTCGGATTTGCATCCTCAACTTCCTTGTATTCATATCTAATGTACGGGCGGTTGAAGGATGAATCAACGCGGACGAAGTTCGGGTAGAAACGACGGCAGAGACATTCTATTGCCTGAAGATACAAGTCATAGTTCGGGTCGCCTTCATACTTGGTGTAGCCCTTCATGAGCTTGAAAATCAAAATCGGGAAAATCGGAGTAAGCCCATCGCCCATGCCTTCATACTGGGCACGCATCAAGTTGTGGCTGACCATTCGACCGCAGTTGGATGTATCAAGTCCGAAGTTGATGGATGAGAATGGGACCTGGTTTCCGGACCGGCTCTGCAAGGAGTTCAGGTTGTGGACCAGAGCTTCCATGGCCTGATGGGTTTCAATATTGGTGTACTTGATAGCCTTTTCAAGACATTTCTTGGGGAAACGGTCGGTGTAATGGCAAATCGGCTTGTTCATGGTGACATCGGAAAGAAGCTTGCGCCAGCGTTCCTTATCTTCATCCTTTTCCGGATCACCAGCAAAGTCCTTGAACTTTTCATCACCAGTGTCTTCGTAATAATCGTTTAGCCTAATGCCGAGATGGGTACGGAAACTTTCATCCACTGACGGGGCAAGGTCAAAGTCAAAGTTATCGCATGCAATGCCGCCATACTGCTGATTGGATTGAAGCTGGAAAATCACTGCGGTAAGCGCAGCAGCACTCTGGACAGAATGGGCACGGCGAATGAAGCCCGTACCGGAATCGAAACCGGTGGCCAGCAGCTTGCCAATAGGAGCGAAGAGGCAGTTGAAGGTCAAGTTGTACATGTTGAGGTCATGGATGTGCATGTAGCCATCCTTGTGCATCTGAGCATACTTCTCGTTGATGTTGTTCAACAGGTTGTATGTCTTATTGGTTTCGGATGCAATCTTGCCGTATGCGCCGGCGGGCGTGGCACCGCACTCATTCGCGTTATCGCGCAGGATGTTCGAGGTGTTCATCGAAGTGAACTTGTCATCGGTAATTTCACGCACCGTGGTCAGTAGCGGCGTATTCTTGATAATGGCATTCTTGGTTGCAAGAACCTTGTCACGGTTGGCTCGGTAAATCACATAGGCATCGTATGCCTTTGGCCACTTTTCGCGGAGAACATTCTTCACCGCATTAGCCACCTTGTCGGCAGAAACTGAAATGGTGTTATATCCCTGGACTTCTTCGATGACCTTGTTGGTCGCCTCGTCGAGTTCTTCATCGGTTACCGAGGTCTTGGTCACGTAGAACACGGTCTTCATCGCGTGTTCAATCTTGCTTGGATTAAAAGTCTGTGGTCTTCCGTCGCGCTTGTTCACTTTGGCAAGTTTCGGTGCGGCAATAGGTTCAGCAGATTCGCTTACATTACTCATACATTTTCCTCATTTTTACCTTACAACGGTGACCATCCCTCGGTCGCTTTGTAATAAGGCAAGTAGTGTTTATATCCTCCACAAACCGGCATATAGTGAACATAAATACAGTATATTGTGCATTTTCTGGCGTTTTTACACTAGATATGGCGGTTCTGTAGTGTTTGGTGAGAATTGTAAAATCTTATTTACGTTCTACCAATGACATCCAAAAATTGATGTATCGTCGTCGGCTCGAAGTCATTATCCCCTCTCCGGGTTATCAGGCCGGAGCCACGGGATGCCGCCTTTACCGCCAATGCATGCAAGAAACCGCGCTTCCCCGACCCACAGTGAATCACCTGTCCTGCGGTGAGATAAAGCGCGGTAATCATAGAATATGACTGGCGTTTCTTCCACGACACCTTCTCAAAAGTTGTCAATGTCTCCCCATAAACTAGTCCAGAAATCATCCGTTCGGTCTTGTACGATTCCTTGTCATACAAGGCAATCGTGACCGACAGCGTATGGTCAAGGCCATCCAGCACGGTATTCACGAAATCAAGAGTTTCATTGCCTGCACATTGCCCGGCAATCAAGATATGGTTATCAGGATGCATGGGGTGCTCGGGTAAATCCGGAAGCGGGAAGCTGTCAAGTACAACAGCGCTGTCCGGGGCGCCATCCAGCTTACCAAACGTAATGATCTTGGTAGCCCTGTTTACCATAGGAGCGTACTTGTCATCCCAGTCATGCAAGATCAAAATGTGCGGTTTGCGCTCAATTCCATCCGGGCCAAGTATTCTACCATCGCCACACTGTACTGCAACCGGTTCCCTGCATTCCGCATTCACCCAGCATGAACGGTGGTCATACATGGCGCACATTCTCGCCAGAACATTAAATTTACTGTGCCAGTCAGGTACTAGCAAATCACGGCTGAACTGCATTGGCTAACTCCTCATAATGCTTCCGCAATCCCATAATCTCATCTATCTGCAACTGCGACAAATCAGGCAGTTGCAACAAAATTTCATCAATGAAAGTGACGCAGTATTCTGCGCTGTCTTCTTCCTCGATAGCCTTCATCACCTTTTCGAAGGTCATTTTACCAGTACGGTCCACGTCGTATATGGTGGTGTCCATGTGTAGTGAAGACCTTGGCGCGCATTGCCAATCCAGACTAACCGCCAGACGGCCCATGTCATTGTACTTCTCCACCATTTCGGCCAGCGTACGCTTGCCGGACACGTACAGTTTAAGGTCTTCGTCGCTCATGCGCCTTACACATGCCTGTCTTACACGGTTGGCAAGGTACAGCGGGCTGCTTTTCAGATATTCAGGCGTATTGGCAACCGGATGGAACAAATGGTACGCCACGCATCCCGGTTCTCTGCTGCGCATAATCGGCCCGACCAGACGCTTGCATTTTGTAAGAAAGGCATCGTCCTCGGCACCCCAGTTTACAAATTCTTCATCATATTTGCCAACTTGTTTCCAAGTATCCCGTGTAAACACATTGCACAAGCCGGTCTGACGGTCGATATTTACCCCGTGGTCCTTTGGACCCGGAAGCAGCGGCATATCTTTAACCAGCATTCGGGTATCGGTTTCCTTCAGGTACACCGCCTCTGAATACGGGAACACCAGTGAAGCATCATTCCAGTGATTGCGTATATAGTCAACAACCTTTTCGGTAAGATACACATCGCCATCAACCATTGCGATAGCTTCCGCGTCCGGGACAGCTTCGATTGCCGCATTTAACAGTGCAGTCTTGCAAAAACCGCCATCAATATTCAATGTAACGTGGCGAACCCTGGACAGATCCAATTTAAGCGTATCGAACCACCCAGTCGGATTCTGCTCGGATACACAAAAAACAGCTTCCGGGAACAATTTCATGTTGTTCTCAAGTGTCGCTTCAAGGTTCCTTCGGCGATAGCGGTCACCCTTGTCACAAAATGCAGTAATCACAAGAAACTTCATGTCAAAAATATAGCAAAAAATTTCCCAATTTCTGTCCAAAATCCAAAAATCCCGATAAGCGTCCACAAATCAAGACCTTATAAACTGCTATGTACTATGCCATTCAACGGGATACATAATTTAAGGTCTGCAAGCGAGTCTGTGAAGCTCGAAATGTGGCAGCTGCAAGAAATCGAGCGCTGCACTAAGGACCCTATTTACTTCATCCGCCACTATGTCTACATCAACACAAAGGACGAAGGCACCCAGCTGATGAAGACGTACCCGTTCCAGGACGAGGCAATTCGGCGTTTTCTCAAATACAGGTTCAACATCAACCGATGGTCCCGACAGGTGGGTAAATCCACCATTGTCCGTGCATTTATCCTTTGGTACGCAATGTTCCACGAAGACCAGCTCATCGCAATGCTGGCAAACAAGCTCATGCTTGCCAAGGAACAGTTGCAGCTCCTGAGAGAATCCTACCTGAACCTCCCCTACTGGCTACAGCCCGGCGTAAAACTGTGGAACAAGATGTCCATCCAGTTCGCCAACGGCTGCCGTATCATCATCGCAGCATCATCATCGGACGGTATTCGTGGTTTCTCCCCGAATCTTTTGTACCTCGATGAATTTGCGTTCTTGCGTCCGGGCATGGCCGATGAATTCATGGCTTCCGTGTTCCCGACTATCTCGTCAGGTAAGAAGACACGAGTCATCATTACATCCACACCGGCAGGCATGAACCACTTCTATCGAATGTGGGAAGATGCGGTCGATGAATCAACAGCAACCGCACACGAATTGCAGGCGAAGTACGTCAGGTCCACGGTGCTCTGGAATGAAGTGCCCGGTCGTGATGAACAGTGGGGCATTGACGAAAAACTCCGCTGTGGCGAAGAAAGATTCCGTCAGGAATACGAATGCGAATTCATCGGTTCCGCAGTCACTCTTATCGACTACCACACCTTGCAGCATCTGCACCCGGACAAGCCGATGGCTCACCCGAGAATCCCGGACGAATATCAGCTCCGCGTTTATCGGCGACCGCTCAATCCACAGCAGATGGAATTCGACAAGTCGGTCTACATTGCCGCACTGGATACCGGCTACGGTATGCGTCAGGACTACCACGTCCTCCAAATCCTCTATGCAAAGACCAGCACCAAGCTGGAACAGGTCCTCACTCTGTCCTCGAACAGCGTGACCGTGGAAGACTTCTGCGCAGTGTCATTTGCCCTGCTCCGGAAATACAATTTCCCTGCACTTACAATCGAATATAATGGCGGTTCCGGTTCGCTTGCCTATCAGACAATGACTGCCGCAATGCAGTACCCAAATATCGTTGACTACGATAGCTACTTCCGTGGCATGTACTCCACTGGCACTACCAAGAACCAGGCCGTCATGTTGCTGAAGACTTACATCCAGAAGAACTACCTCATTCTCCATGACGAGAAGACAATCAACGAGCTCATGTCGTTCACGCGACCCACCAAGAGCACCTGGGGTGCTTCCGGCGGTAACCATGACGACCACGTTACTAGCCTGTACTGGGCCGTCTACCACGCCTACTCGCCGTACTTCCAGGGCGAAATGGAAGAAATCTCTTGGGACGACGTAATCAGGGCAGTGTTCGCGCCGGCTGCTCAGATTGCCGACATGCGCAACGCGGCAGAGCAAATCCACAACCCGCAAATTTCGCAGGAACAGCGCGGCATGATGGAACTTGCCGGCAACCAGCGCATGTTGCCGCCTGTACAGCGTCCGTCGCAACAGCAACAGCCGGTTCAGGCCACTGTCTATTCAGGTGTTCCCCAGCAATACCAGTATGGCCCGCCACAAGGCTACCAACAGAATATGCAGCATCAATATCAGGCATATCCGCCCGGTTATAATCACATGCAACAACATCCGGCATATCAGCGACAGTACAACAACTACCAGTATCCAGGTCAGTATCAGCAACCACCGAACTACGCATATCCACAGCCGCCCATACCGGGTATGCCTGTAGCTTCGCGAGTATAAACTGTAACTGTTAAAGAAAAGGAATTTCCCGATGTGCGACGAACTTGACCAACTGCTTGCTATCACGAGGACAATTGAAGCCTCTCCAATCTCCCGTCCAATGATGGAAGCGGAAGAAGACATTGATGCCGTATATGTCGATTACGGCGACAGTTCAACACCGTTCGATGCAAAGCCAACTGTTACCAAGGTAACTAGCAAGGTTCCTAGCAAAGCCCCTGTCCAGAAACCTGAGCCCGATGAATGCTCCGGCAACCCGACATACCCGGATAAGCAGAAGGGCCCCCTCTTCGAAGAACCGGGTGCAGACGCAATGTCCAACATGAACGACGGCATCGAGAAGCTAAAAGAAGGCGTGAAGACATTCGTAGATTCGACAGAAAACGCAGAAACCCCGGTCCAGGAAAGCATGGGTCTCAAGCTGTCCCTCAACGAATGCATTGAACGCGGCATGGGTCGTAACTTCATGCGCATGTACCAGCTCGAATGTGCTGGCCAGTGCTGCCCACAGCAGGGCGGTTTCCATCTCGGTGACGTGGTCCACTGTGGAAACACCCCGGCACTGTTTGTCGTAAAGAAAGCTGACGGCCAGATGGTCACTGCTGCAAAACCGACTTCCAATCCGAATGAACTTCTTACCTCCTGTGACGGCGAATGGCCTACTTTCACATTCCGCGCAGCCGACATCCAGCCGATGCTCAACGCATCCATTGACGATGTTCAAAATATTGTCGGCTTCAATGACCAGGCAATGCCATTTGACGGCAGCACCATTGATGACAACCCGATGAAGGTTGCCCAGAATGATGCCAAGTGCAACATGCTCGACCGGATTTCGGACAACCTTGATGAAATTCTCGGCATGCCGTATCAGGACATCTGTTCCGGCAAGGATCCAAGCTGCAATGTAATGACCCAGCCTACCGAAGTGGTCATCATCAACCCGGATGGCTCGTTCGGCACAGCTCCCCAAATGGGCGGCTACAAAGTAAAGATAGGTGACTAATGGCGCTTCCAAGAATTATATACGACTCCAGCTGCTCCGTGTGCACGAACTTCATGCACATGATTAGAGCCAAGGTTAAGGACCGTGCGGAATACTACAAGGCCGACGAAAACGCACGTGATTTCAAGTACGTCGATGCAAAGGGCGCAACGTATTCCGGTACGGCAGCGGTTGACAAGATGGCGACCGATTTTCCCGAAATCGGCGACTACCTGTTCATCCTCCCGGAAAAATTCAGAAAGGCTGGCTTGAAGGCTGTCTACAAGGTAGCCAAACCCATCAGAAAAGTTATTGGCGCAGTAAAGAAAGGATGCAACTGCGGGAAACATTAAGGAGACAATCACGCATTAAAAAGGCGGCCATTCGGTCGCCTTTTATGCATTCTGAGTTTCTGTCGTTGAACCACGGTTCATATTACTGCTCTATGCTGTCAATGAATACACGGATACGATTGGTCAAGTGGCCATCATCATCTATAAGGTGAATGGCATCTTTCTTCATGAAGTTGTGCTTTGCGAGCGTAAATATAATCGCGTCCACCCGAGCATCGGTCAAATCGACACCACTCAGATTGGAAAGAACCTGATTCAGTTCCGGCTTGCACTCGGCGTTGAACCGAGTGTATTGCCGGGATGAACCCGGAGTACTTTCAGCATCATCGATGGTCTCGACATGGATCCGGCCATCAGTCAATACAAGGTCAAACTTTACCATACTTTACCCCAATCCGATAGAAATTCCAGTGTCCACACCAGCCACCTTCATCTCGATATGGAGGATGCCATCGGCCAGGTTTGCCTTGAACGAATCCTGGGAAGTGTCTACAGGCTTCGGGAAGTAGAACGGGAAGCTGAATTCCCCGAGCAAGTGGCGCCCGATACCGATAAGTGCCTCATACTGCGGCTTCTTGCCCTTGTTTCCCTTGCCCTTTCCCTTCGGACGGTACTTCTCGCACATGAGTTCACGGTGCCCGCTGACATACAGGCTTCCACCGGAGAAGTTCATCTTAAGTTCATCCTTCTTCACGCCCGGAAGGTCGATGTACAAGTGATACACGCCATTCACCTCAATCATCTCGTATGCCGGGAAGTTCGGGGCGATTGCGATGCGTTCGCCCTGCACCAGCTTGATTTCATCATCACCCTGCGGCTGAGGTTGCTGCTGAGGCATCGGCTGCTGGTAATACTGTGGCTGTTGATAATATTGTGGCTGCTGGTAATACTGCTGTTGTGGATATACTGGTTGCTGATACATAGGCTGCTGATACACCGGTTGCTGGTAGACGGGTTGCGGTTGCGGCTGTGGGGCCGGCTGTACCGGCTGCTCCACGGGAGCCGTCTCTTGAACCGGCTGTGCCGGCTGTGCCTGCTGGACAGGCTGTTGCACCGGTTGCTGCACGGGGCGCTGCATCGGTCTTTGTGCCGGCCTGCGTTGTCTAACGACCTGCCCCGGGACAATCATTGACGCATTCGCCCGGGCGACCCTTTCCAAGTCCGCCCTTGCACTGGTGGAAGCGTGACCAACCATGCGACCGCTATTCGCATCGTACACGGCATCCGACAAGTTGGGCTCATCACTATAAATAAGGGTAGGACCGTCATCTACATTATACATACTGCGCTCCTCGGAGCCGTCATCGTCCGGCTTCGATTTGAAAAAGTTGACAATTTTGGACCAGATGCTAATAAATCACTGCTCCCTGAAGCCGTCATCGTCCGGCTTCGATTTGAAAAAGTTGACAATTTTGGACCAGATGCTAATAAATCATTTCTACACATTTTTACCAATTAAATATGTATTGGTGATTTCTTGCTTCATCGCCATGCACTGTTCCTGTGTTTCAAAGAACTGCAACCTCATGTCTCTGGGGCTGGTGTAAACCATACCTTCCCGATAGGTGACACATTGCATGTCGCCGTGGGGGCAAGCATTCGTGGAAGTTTCTCCACTTACGGTGTATCTCACCGCATTGGTTTCAGTTGGGACTACTAGATTTAGTAGCCACAGGCCATAGAACTGCAAGTTCCTGGCTGCATTGTAATCTCTGTCATGGCGATGCCCGCATACCGGGCATACCCATTCCCTGTCATCCAGGGTCAAATCTTTATTGTAGTATTGCCCGCAGTGGGAGCAATATCTTGACGAAGCATAGAACTGCGGGGCAAATAACAGCAGTATGCCTAGCCATGCACATTTGTATTCCAGGAACTGCTGCATCCTACCGAAGTTGGCATCCAATATAGCGGACGCCAACTTGTGATTCTTGGACATGTTCTTCGGTTTCAAGTCCTCGATGACGATAGCCTTCGGTTTGGTATGCTTCGTAATGCCAGTGGTAAACTGATGTGCTGCATTGACTCGGATATTGGTTATCCTTCTGTGGATTCTAGCCAACAATTTGCGACACCGTTCTCGGTTCTTGGAATGTTTCTTCTTTCGTGATAATGCTCGCTGAGCGCGGCGAAGCCTAGCCTTTGCGTGTCGGTAGGCCTTCGGGTTGGCGTAAACAATACCATCGCTCGTGATAGCAAGGTCCTTCACACCGAAATCAACACCCACGATGTCCTGTTCTTCGAACGAGGATATGGATTCGTGAACTGGAACGATGTCGGCTACATAGGCGAAGGAGACATACCATTTACCGGCAGCATCAACAGATACTGTCGCCATAGCAAGCGGTATCTTCTCGGAGTCCTTCGGTATCTTGATGTAGTCCTTCTCACGGAGCTTGATTCTACCGAGGGTAGGTATCTGAACGAAATCTCTACCGATGAACACACCACCGGAGCAGCGGAACGAGTTGTCCTGGTTATAGCGATGGAATCGTGGGTGCTTGGCTAGACCCTTGAAGAAACGCTTCCATGCTGAACCGAGGTCGATAAGGGCCTCCTGACCACAGAATTTTGATACAGACGTAATCCACTCATTACCGGGTTCTTTCTTGAAAATACACCATTCCTTGTGCCAGTCTCTCGGCGTACCGAGTGTACACTTGACCTTCTCGCCTTCGGGTGTGTTGGCCTTGGCCTCATCGTAAGCCTTGTTCTGTTCGGCCAGTTTCCAGTTGTAAGCACGGCGAGAAACGGCACACATGCGGTACATCGTCCGTACCTGTGCCTTGCTCGGCTTTAAGCATATTTTTCTTCCGCAGTGCTGTTCCATATTCACAATCTACATTTATTTATTGTCGATTTCAGATGATTTTGTTAAATATCATACTACTTATTTATACTTCGCATTAAGTCATTCCATATAGCAGTCGCGTAGGACATTGAGACGCTTGCTGTCCCTCAGCTTCTCTATTGCCTGGTTTTTAATCTTGCGAATCCAGTCCTTGCTCATGCCGGTATTCGCCGCCTCTTCCTCAAAACTACTCCCATCTCCGTCAAGACCGTACAGGGAGCGTAACAATTTGTTCTCTATCGGTGTAAGGACGCGATTCATTTCGGCAACAAGGCCATCTCGCATGTCTTCCAGGATGGCGTTCTTTTCCGGATTGGCATCCGTAGATTCATCGGGTATGACATCGTGCAGCAGGAACGTGGAATTTTCACCATCCTCGCCCACAGGCATATCGAGCGAATCCGGACCCAGGATGGCATTCATGGCTTCCGTCCCGTAATTCATGTCCATCGGGAGGCCGTCTCGTATAGCTTTCAATACGCGCTTGCGCTGTCGCACGGGGACATGGACCAAGTCGCGCCCCTGGACAACCATAGACATGTGGCGCCTGACTTCCCAGATGGCAAATGAGCCGAATTTTACGCCTTTACGATAATCGTATTTGTAAAACGACTCCATGAGTCCCAGTTTGCCCTCAGTATAAAAGTCGGTAATGGGCAATCCGGTGACATTGTGATAGTCCATAGCAAGCTTCAGCACCAGTCTGAGGTTCGATTTGATGATTTTGAGCTTGGCGGCTTCCCTCACTCCCTCATTCTTGCTCGTATGATAGGTCTGAAAACAGGCGTTTTCCGCCCGCTGGCCTATAATTTCATAACCGGCAACCTCGGCTAAGAGCTCTTGTACTCCTGGTTCAATTGAAATTGCGGGCAAAACACACCCCTTTGTATATTGTTAACCTTAATATAACAACTTATCAACACTCTGTCAACATTTAATTGACGAAATTGTAAGAAAAGTTTATACAATCGAGGGCTAAAAAACCGTGGCCAACCGTTAAACTACTGAAAAACAGGAGATTTTCCAATGAAAAGACTAGCAATCAGCGTTTCCGGTGGCGGTGCCCTCGGTATCGGTCCACTTGCATTCATGACCAGGATGGAACAAGATTTCGGCAAGAAGCTCTGCGACATGAGTTTCGCCTACGGAGGCACCTCTACAGGTTCGATTATCGCAGCAGGGCTTGCACAGGGCCTCTCGGCGCATGAAATCTTCGACCTGTACAAGGGAAACTTGAAGAATATCTTCAAAAAGTACCCTGCATATAAGGTTTTTGACCTCAAATGTCCAACATATAACAATTCCAAGCTCAAGACGATCCTTCAAAAGACCTTTCCGGGCAAGATAGGCGAGTGGAAAAAGTCCGTGTACATCCCGGCTACCTTCATGAACGGCAAGAGCGTCGAAAAGGTCTGGGACCTTGGAGATAAGGATACCGAAAAGTGGTTCGCGGTACTTACAAGCTGCTCCGCACCGACCTATTTTGACGTAATTGTGCAGGATGGCAAGAGCTACTGCGATGGTGGCATGTGGGCCAACGACCCTATCGAAACCCTTGAATCCGGCTTGACCAAGGCAGGTCATAGAGATTTCAAGATTCTGTCGTTCAATACCGGCATGGACACCCCGCACACAGCCTGCGGCAACATGTCCAAGCTCGGATGGCTTGAATACATCCTAGACGAATGGGTTGCAAGAAGCGGCATGGCCAATTACTATGAAGCATGCGCCCATCTTGGCGAGGAAAATGTATTCCGTGCATCACCATCCCATAACAAGAAGATTAAGATGGACAAGACAGACGACAAGACCGTCAACGAGGTCATCGACATCTGGCAGAAATATTATGAGAGTGTCAAGGGCAAGCTGAAAAAGTTCATAGAGCGCTAAACTTGCGCTTCATGTGCTCCGTAACGAAATCGATTTCGTAATCGGCAGCGACAACCTTGCCATTAAGCATTGCAAATATGAGTGTACCGGTTCTGTTCCGGTACACTTCGCATGTTCGGCGGTCCTGGGAACATTTAACTGTAATGACAAAATCGGAATACATGTTGCCTGGACCCGGTTTTAGCATCATGCCGGTTTCCTGAACATGTTTGCATTCTTTTTTCATCATTTTAAGGAGTATGCCCATGAACTCCGCCTGTGAAGGCGTGAGTATGAGCGAACCCCTTATGTCTTTTGCCTGAGATGCCATAGTTTAACCTTAAGTTATTTCTTCAACAGTTCCCATTACATCCTCTCCTTTGTTCCCATGATCATAAGGTTTACGCTCTGTTCGGCCATCGGGTAGTCCGCCTGGTCAAATTCGATGAACATGGAAGTGAATAAGTCGCTCGTGAAGTCCAGGTGCGGCTGTATGGCCTTGCCAGAGTCTTGACGGATCCATCCAGTAAGGTACCTTATGTTATCCGATCCGTAAACGCCGAGTGCTACGCGGTATCGGTACTTGTCCGTACTCTCCGCCTGCATGCCGTTGGTGTAGATGTCCATGTGGTAGACCGTATGCAGTTCAAGCTTGTAGGAGATGTTGTGGTGGGTCGTGTACGGGTCGGTCGAGATGTACTCCTGCACGTCGCCCCAGTTGGGAGCGATGTCCTGGACGCGGTTTTCCCCAAGCACGCTCACGTGGGCCACGTTGCCATAGAAGTCCACAAGGTACTTGTGGCCGATGTAGACAGGGATGTAGCGGGCCGAATAGTTGGCAAGCTGTGCCTTCGGGTTCCCGTAACCCACGCTGAGGACAAGATAGTCATGAGTTCCCGGGGTTAGTGTAGGGTCGGATTCATCAATTATTTCACCGGTAAGGTCAATTATGAAATGCAGGTTCGGTACGAAACCGTCTGCATCTGGAGTCATCGAGTAGCGCAGGTCGAAGTTGTGGACATCCGTGATATCAGTGACCTTGTATTCATAGACAAGGTTGTTCTTCTTTTCGTTATTGACAATGGTCGGCGGGCAGATATGGTAAATTCCGCTTATAAGATCGTCTTCCACCATGTCGCCGTAGCCCCCGGTCGGCTGTGTACGGCTGTAAGACTTCAGTCCATGCAGGGAGCTGATGGCATTCTGGTTAGAAATCTTCACGTTGGTGCCAGCAGTATATTCAGTCCACGGCACATTAACATATGCCATATTATGATCAAGCTCCACAGCATAATTTTTCCCAGTTGATGTGTAACCTAGCATTATGCCACCAACAGAACTATCTGTTGCGACTCCAACATTAACCCATTGGCCAGCTTGATTTAGAAATTTGGAAGTATCGTTTCCAAATGCCGGTCCACATGCAACATCATTCTCATGTCCAGAAGATTCAGTACGAGTTACTAATATGCAGTTTGGAACCTCATTATTACCAATTGCGACAGTCACCTTGCCATCTTTGGTAATATTGCCATGACCATGGTTACCCCGAGCAACGGCGTTAGCGGCGCTTCCAAATAAACCGAGACCAATAGTGCCATCCTCAGCAACAAGCACCGGTTCCAATTCCCCATATCGATTCTCTAGCTTACCATCATTAGTAATATTACCATGTGCATGTGCAGGTAAACAACTGGAAGGAATCTTACCATTTGCATCAAGCGGAGCAATACCAGATTCGGATGCAGTCGTTGCATGTCCAACAACTTCATCCAAGCCAATATTTTTTCGGGCCAGTTTCCGTTCATCTGCGGTAGTACCGTTAGTACCAGTAGTTTGGTCTACGTTATAGAGAACCTTATTAATCTTGCTCATCAGAAGCTACCTTTTCCTTTGCCGGGGACACCCACAGCTCCATTTCGTTACCCGAGCCATCTATTTTCATGTGGCCCACTTTCTTGTATCCGCTTTCCTGCACATTCTTCACTGTCGGCGCATCCATCGGGTCAACCACGATGAAGCACGGCGAACCGTTGACATTCAGTTGCAGGAACAATTCCTTTGCTACGCCGGATGAGCGAAAATCTTCCTCAATGGAGAAGAAAGACTGTTGCAGACGGCCATCCAGGTTATACCCGGTTTTCAATGAATAGAACCTGATAGGCACATATCCATGATAGTCTTCCATTGACGGGTCCACTACATTCGTAACAGCCACAGGTGCATCGTCGCATGTGATGTAGAGGACAAGTATGCTGTTCATCAACTGGTCAATCGTCCTGGGCGTTGCCATCGGCTCACGCCCGGATGCCTGTTGTGCAGCAATCACGTTCTTTGCGTCATGAGCGCGGTCAACCATGTCAGCAAGTTCAGCCAGCGTATTCTGGTCGAGTTCACTTGGATTCTTGGCATATGCCTTGTAGTGCGAAGCGTCCAATGTCCCAGCATTGCCTGCCATGTCCACTGACGCCATTTCGCACAGCGGAAGCATACTTTCAAGCGATTCAAACATGTCCATCATAATAAACACACCAGCCGATAAAAATCTTTCATGGTACAGTTTATAATTTTTAAATCATTGCCAAACAAAAATAGGAGCGGGTTTTCACCCACTCCCATTTATTTCCGTTTCCCCTTTCGGGCAAGACCGGTAAAGATTACCAGTGCTTGTCTTCGAAGGTCAAGCCACCAGCAGCGTTGTAGAGCTCGGTGGACTGATCGTGGTAGGAGAGACCCGGTTCGAGGTTGTCACCGGTGAAGGAACCGTTGGATTCCCACGGAGCTTCGTTCAGGTCGATACCAGTAATCACGTTGTTCACGTTCTTGAACTGGATGATACGATAGAACTGACCAGCGCCAAGGAGGTTAGCCACAATGGCGTAACGAGACTTGACGATCAAGCGCGGGCTACCATCTTCCTGACCAGCGGTCTTCGTGAAGATGTACGGGATGTACGGCATGAAAATAATGCCGCTTTCACCCTGGCGAGGACCCTTAAAGCCAACGAGGGCGTAGGAGGCGTTCGCGTAGATGTCCTGGTACAACTTAATTTGACCATTGAGGAGAGAACCAGCGTCAGCAACACCACCAGCCGGCTGCATGGTAGCATCAGTACCGAGGTAGCCGTTCGGGATGTAGATACCGTTGTTCAACGTAGCGATAGCAGCGCCGATGTCCGGGGACACGATGGCGAAGTTACCGGAGCCCATACGAGTCGTAAGGGCGATCTTACGAGAAACAGCGATGATGGTGTTCACGATGCCAGCTGCGATAGATTCAGCAGCCCAACGACCCTTAGCCGGACCCGTTTCAGTGTTCTTGAGGTCAACAACGATGACCTTTTCACCACCGAGGCGTTCGTTCTGAGCGACCATGATCATGGCCATCAAGATTTCCCTATCGATATTCTGCTGGATTTCGAACTGGAGACCTTCGAGGAGGAGGGCTTCAACGTCCTGACCGTGAGCAGCAGCCATATCCTGCTGGAGTTCGAGCGTGTAATGGCTCTTGATAGCGCGAGTACCGACGCGGATAGCACCAGAAATCACCTTGATGGATGCCTTCTTGATGTTGTAAGCGTACTGACCGAGTTCGTCATCGCCGTCATTGGTGAGACCACCGAAGTTGTTGTAGAGCTGGCCGTACTTTTCACCGTACGGGTAAGCTTCACCAGTGCGTTCCTTGGTGCCTTCGGAGTAGTTGGAGAGCATTTCGCCAGCGCCCGTGCTGTACGGGTTGAAGGACATTGCAAAACCGGTGTGGTCAGCGATCAAATCGTAACCGATTTCCTGCTTCTGGCCATAACGGAAGGCAGTCGTCTTGAGCGGTTCGTTATCGTACAAATAACGAAGGGCGAAGTAAATTCCCTGCGGAGTAGTCGTCGGGATGACGGCCACAGTGTTCATAGCCAAGAGTTCAGGGAACTGACGGCGGATGAGCGGCAAGGCATACTGTTGATACTGGGCCACATCAGCGGTGATGTTGGCAGATTCGAACTTGGCACCACGGTTGACCAAGTTCTGGTTTTCAAGAAGCACTGCGATTGCAGAAGCTTCCCCACGGTTGCGGAGCGGGCGACCGAGATTGGATTCAAGGACGGCCTTCCACTTACGTGTATTGGACTTGTTCTGGATAACCTGCATTGTTTGTTACCTTTTGTTGAGTTAGTGTTCCGTTCGCATATCATGTGCTCCGAACGGAAGCACTCTCGAACGTTTTCTGCCATAATGTTTAGAGTTTTCATTTTTCAACATGAAAAACAGGCCAAAAACGTGCACTGAAACCGCTAAAGTCAGAAAAATCCCGGGGTTACCAACAGCTACCCTAAAAATCCACCTATATTTAATCAATTTTACCGAAATCTATAAGTATTTCAGCGCATTTTAGGTTGCAAATCGGCATAAAATTTTGCATATTGATATAAACTTGATGTATAAAGGTTTAATGAATTAGTCGCATTCTTCATTGAACTATAATATGGACCATTTTGATGGCTCGTTTGGAATTGAATGCGACAAGAAGTTCCGAACGAGCCATTTCTGTATTGTATGAGCAAGCAATGTTGGGCAATGAATGATAGGTTTGAATCGCAGTTCTCCGCTGCGTTCTATCCTATCCTATTGTCCGACACAAAGCGAGCCGAAATCATCCATCGTGCAGAGGAAATTCGCACAGTCCGTAACGATATATCCGAAGTATTCTTCTCGGATATGCTCGGCTTCCAGGACATGAGCAAGTTCGAGGCTTTCAACTTCTTCAATCCGACATTTAATACTCGGTTATCTAGTCACTACTTGAAGAAGGCAATCGAGGATGTTTGGAAGGCATATCAATCACGGTTCAATGCAATCCGCAAGAAGATCGAGTTCTTCAAGGTAGAAGAACTTGTTCCATCGTTCTATAAGATAAATTCTCATGGTCATAGGAAAGGAGAGCTGAAATCCATCGAAGTTCATGTAAAGAAGACAGAACTTACCAAGGTGATGACTTGGCTTGCACGATACGGCAGGGAAGAATCCGTCTATTGGCTTGAGTCAGTCATCCCTACCGTGCAGGAATCCAAGCAGAAGTTCTATCGCACCGTCTTGGAGAAGATTAGGAAGTTCGGCTTCGAACGCCTCATGCGGTTGGCTCTATCTAGGAGAACCACCGTATTTGCCGAATACGAGAAGCGGGGAAAGATTACATTTGACTCGCTTACATTCAGTGGACGCAGTCGAATCACGCGTCCTATCGTAGATGCCAGAAGGAATGAAACCGGAAAGTTCGACTACTTCATCGAGATTTCCTGGAACTGGTACAATCAAGGCTACCGTGGCGATAGCCCAAAAACACTGTGTATTCCTTTCAAGTACAACAAGTCATACCACCGTTCATTGAACCGTTACTGCAATGGACGTGACACATTCTATACAATGGTAATTCGTGGAAAGGATATCCATGTAGTTCTCACAAGGGACGGCTACCGCTACAAGAATGACGATGAGATAACCGAAGATAATACCGTCGGCATAGATGTGAATTCCAAACACAATATGTTCGCATTGAGTACCGGGGAGTTCATTCCGAACGACGATACCTTGATTGCCGACCTTGAAACCGAGTTGCTTAAAATCGACCAGAAGCAGAAGAGCTACAATGCCAAGTTTAATGACGGTGAAGCCCATGATGTGTTCAAGATTTCCAAGAAGGACAAGGCTCGCATCGAATCTATTACCTTGAAGCTGAACGAATCCAACAAAAGAGCCATTGTACTGCTCTGTCAAACCTTTGCTGCTAAGGGAATCAAGCACATCGCAATGGAAAACCTCGATGGTTTCCAAGGGAGCAAACTACATGCTGATGACTCAAAAGGTTTTAATCTGGGAAGGTTGCATCTAAGGACTGGGTTGTCCTCGTTGAAGGACGAGTTCATCCATATCGCGCCTCATTACGGGCTGTTCGTATCGCTTGTGCAGCCCGAATATACCTCTAAAATGTGCGGCGAGTGCGGTTGCATCGACGACCGAAACCGCCAGATACAAGAAGAATTTTGCTGTGTTGAATGCCATCATGCGGAGAATGCCGACATTCATTCAGCTAAGAATATCAAATTCCGCCTTACCTCGACCGTGTTAAGGGGGCACCTACTTGAAGTAGGGGATAGCGGATATAGGTACTTCCAGCCAAAGAGCTTGCTCAGGTGGCAAGTAAGGAAGTGCCTAGAAAAATGCCGTTGCGATGGTCTGTTCAAATGGGCCATAGGAAATCACGAAAGACTTACCATGAGTAAGTTTGAGTAGATTTCAGCCAACGGTTACCGGGATTTTCCATCCATTTTCGGGCTACATCAGGCCTCCGAGACCACCACCGGCACCGCCGCCAGCGCCACCACCGGCTCCACCGCCCGCATCGCCACCACCAGCCGAAGAACCGGTTTCACCATAAAGCTCATCGTTCTTTTCTTCCTGGAGCCACTGGCGAATCTGGTTGTACTCTTCATTGCTGACACGAAGACCCTTCATGAGGGCAAACTTCCTCGGAAGCATGCCAGTCGGGTTATCCTTGGAACGGCAATGCTTGGCCATGAGGTCAAACGTATTGAGCCTGGTGTTCCAGATTTCACTTTCGATGAAGTTTTGGAAACCGTTGGAACGCTTGAACCTGACCGAGAAGTTGACTTCACTCTTGATGGAGTTGTCCACGTTCTTCATCGTGTTGAGCACCATGACAAACAGACGAATCATGATTGCTTCAAGCGGAGTCTGATAACGCTGAACCAGCGCGGCAAACGATACTTCGGACTGGGTAACTTCGCCAATCTTGCCCTGCGTGTAGTTCTGGTTATCGCCTGCAAGCGCAGTGATACGGCCAGGAGGCACCATGAGGGAGTTGACAAGGTTGCGTTTGAAGAACTTCAAGTCGTCAATGTTCTGAAGGTTGTTGCCGGCATTCATTCGTTCAATGGATGAACCTGTACGGCCCTGCGAAAGACTGATGATGTAATGCTCGGTCAAGCCGATTGCCTTGCCAAAGTTCGTCACTTCGCCAGTCTGCGAATTGTAGTCCAGCTTACGGGAGAAGACCTTGGCCTGGTCCTTCATGTACTTCTCGGCCTTATCCTTCGGCATGTTACCCGTATCGACCTTCATGACCAGTTTTTCCTGACCCCAGAGAATACGGTACATGACGACAGAGTCCTCAATGGTATTGAGCTGGTTATATGGCTTCATTGCCGGTTCCAGAATAGAACGCGGGTCATTGATGCCACCAGGGCCTGTCATGTCGAGAGATGCGTAGAGAATCTGGTTCGGGGAGAAGTCCTTGTAGTTCTTGCCACCGTTACGCATGTTCGTCCAGCCCGACTGCATCTGGCGATAGCCGATAATCAAGTCGTCATGGTAGATGACAATCATGTTCTCTTCACGAAGCATCTTCAAGCCAAGAATCTGGCTCTTGTTCTCATCAAACTCGATTTCAAAGAAGATACGGCCATGAATGCACAGATAGCGCATGTAGTTCCAGCCGTTGATTCGGAAATTGAGAAGTTCGCGAAGAACCTTGCGACGGAAGGTCGAATGGAGAATGTCCTGAGTAGCATCACCAATCTTTGCATCCGGGTCGATTTCAAGGGAACATGATTCGCCCATGTCATCCTTGTACGCAGCCTCGTTACAAATCTGGATGATTGACTCGTTCACTTCGGAACGTCCGGCAACCGTTTCATACTTCAATGAACGCTCTACGTTCTTTCGCCAGTACAGGTCGCATTCCTTCTGGGCAATCGAGTCCTGGACCTTGTCCGGATCCAGTGACTCCGTAGATATGCCGAGCATCGGTGTGAACGTGCTGTATCCGTCCGGGGTAGTCCCGTTCGGAAACATCATGTCATTCATACCCTGTGCGACTGAGTTCCGGGAAGCATTGACCTTGCGTTCCGTATCTATTCGGTTAAAAATTCGGTCAAAATACGGCCCTTTCGGGTTCCCGATACCGTAATTACGCTCGTAGTTGAGAAGTCTCGACGAGAGGGTTTCCGGTGTCTTGTTTTTCTTGAAAAGCATAACTCTACCTTCCGTAAATTATAACCGTGCCCCCGTAGGTCGCGGCAAAGTTCGCACGCCGCACGGTATTGAAATATTCCTTCAATCCATTGTCAGAGATGTTGCGGACCAACATGCGCTTGCCATGCATAACGCATTCGACTATATAGGAGAAGTCCCCGAAATCCACCTCGAACAGTGGCAATCCGTTGTACATCCTATGCATTCGCAACAATCCTCCATTGCTCGCTCTGATTATGCTCGCCGAAATTGCGCGGCTTCAATATGTCAGAAGACACAATCTTCCTGGCAGACCGCACAAGGAGCACATATCCATTGTTGTTCAGTCCGCGTCCGTCGGTAATCTTGGCATTCCTTGCGTATTCAAGAAATTCCTGCTGCGAGCCAAGTGCGCGAACGCCAAACGTCGATTCTACAGACGGGAGCACTTCGTCATCAATTTCGACCGTATTCGGAAAACGGCTAAATCTTGCCGAGAACAGTAGGAAGTTCGCCACGGACAACGCGAACGAAATGCGGTCACTCATCGGAAGATCACTGGTTTCGTTGGCTTCCCCGGCCTGCCCACGCAATGCCGGGGGAATGTAAGCGGCTTCCTCGATAATCGCAAGCACCTGATGGTATTTTTCAGCGTACTTCCCAGCATCAACCTTCCCGTTCATCAAGGCATAAGAATCAACATCCGCATAGGATTCCGCAATGTTGTTCACCCGGTCACCAAGGATTGCCTTCAAGTCAAACACCAAACGGTCAAGCCTGGTATATGACCAGTCGTCGGGAGCCTTCATTTCATTGCCCTTTTCGTCAACATGGCCAGTGTGATATGCATCGCTATCCGTAATGGGCGTAGTCAACCGCTTCACCAGATAGCCAAATACGGTGTCATCAAATTCCTGTTTCTTTTTAGTGTACAGCTTGGACATGTTCTACCTACGCATTCTTGTTGTCAACGCAGTCCTTTACAAAGACCGCATCCAACGCACCCTTGCTTGTAAGGTTCTCGTTGTAAATTCTTATTTGGACATCACTTCCCGGTGTCGGAGCAAGTGCAGACGGATCCTCCCCCGCCATCGGAATTGCCGGGTCAGTCCTGCGCGGGTCAACTTCGATGTGGAGCGCCGGTTCACCAGTCTTTGCCGGCGGAGAACCCCATCCATCAGGAAGAATGAGGCCCTGCAAAATCTTTCTGTTCTTGGCGTCTTCGCATATCGCAACAGCCTTGTCACATACCGCCCTACCGTATCTCGCCAGATGGGTAGCGCTAATATCGACTGCCTGGTATATGGTCGGGTCACAGCAATGATTCGATACCTTTATTCCGCTCGCGACAACCTCGTTCGCCTTCTTCTTCATCAGTTCCCTGACTTTCGGGAGGTCAGCGTCATTCACCTTCAACAGCGTGTCGTACGGAAGATGCTTGGCGCAGTTAATCTCGGTACCGCCATGCTTCTTGGTCCAGTCCACATACACCATGTTGACCGCAGTACCACCCTTTCCATAGGAAATTCGCTTGCCCATGTGCCAGTTGTCGCACATGATGCGCCCCTGGTCATCCGGTTCACGGATAAGGGATGAAACCTGGATAGTATCGACACCGATTTGTGCACCAAGCCACTGGAGCACCTGTTTGGTTCTCGGCTGGAGACGGGTACCATCCGGGTCGATGTTCTTCGACTGCATCTCGATTTTCACATTGGCACCGGAACCATAGTTGCCCGACTTGTTCGGGAACACGTAAATCGTGGAGCGCATCAGGTCAAGGAATCCACGCTTCACCAGGGCATCAGCCTTCAGTTCCGATGGGACGGAAGCCGGTGACATGCCATATTCCACCTTAGGCAACCCACAGTAGTCATAAATCAGGTTGGCTTCGTCAATACGACGCTTTCTCAGTTCAGTATCATATTCGGACGACCCGTTCGTAAGCCTAACCAAGATGTCGGCGATATAGCTAAAGTGCAGCTTGGCCAGTCTTGAATCCTTCGGGACTCCTCCGTTGTAACGGACTGCCTTGCCTGTTTCTGCCACAAATTCAACATCCTTGGAACCCTTTTCTGGAATAGCCTTCAAGCCCTGTCCAGGAAGACCGACGATTGTAACCGGATTCCTGCGGCCAATCAGATAAGCCATGCCGATATTCAAGCAATAGCTAATCATCGCAGCAGGGCCATTGATATTGGCGTCCAATGCCAAGCCGTTTGTCTTCAGGAAGCTACATACAGCAGTCTTGACCGGTTCCGGCATTGAGTTATGCGAAAGGATGCCCCAGTGCAGATATGCCCAGTTGTTCTTGTTGCACACAGCATCCCACAATACCATGTTGACATATCGGAAGTAGGATGCGCGGGACTGTTCGGCTGTCAGGCTAAAATTCTTTTCTTCATCAGTCAAGTCGCTCATGACGCGCTTGTCCATTACGCTCTTGACAATTTCGAACTGTTCCTCGCTTAATCCACCTTCCATGTCGCCCACCGGATTCCCGTGGTCATCGACAGTCGGTACAGCAAAAATAGCCTTCAATACAAGAATCTTAGCCTTTCCACCAAGGGATAGCGGGATACCCGGGCCAACCATCAAATAGCCGTCATCACCCTCATAGAACCCGGTTTCTTTCCGAACTTCATGCTCATAAAGGAACGGCCAGTTAGGCTGCGAAAAGCCGGGCTTGTAATAGTTGGACAAGGAAATCGGAAGACCGTTAAGGCCAATGGATATTGGCGGAAGCACATCAGGATCGAACTTGTTGCCCTGCATAGCCGCAGCGATTGCGGAAGAAAGACTTTGGCGAGCCGATTCGCTCGCGCCACCCGTCAGCCCGCCTACAACGCCACCAATAACATCCATTTCACCGGCAGTCTGGGCACCTCTCTGGTCCAGCTTGTTGACAATATCTTCCATGGCGGTAGTCAAGACACCATATTCATCATTGGCAAGGAAGTCCTCAATCATATCGGCAAACGCACTGCAAAATGCGCTCATCCTATGTTGGTTCGCTTCCGGGACTCCTGCCCGCTGCCAATCAGTCAGTCCATTATCAGTATCGGCGACATCAAAAAACTTATAAAATTTGAGGATATCATAAAACGAGCCCTCCTGTCCCCTAGCCTTCTCGGCAGCGGCCTGTATAGCTTCTTTAAGTCGTCCGTTGAAATGTCCCATGTTCTGCAGTTTATCAAGTTTGATGTAAAACTATCTTCTTCTATCAAACAGAAAGACACCGCCCATTGGACGGTGTCTTTTCAAATTTCAATCCAGATTACTTAGCCGCAGCAATCTTCTGCTTGGTCGAAGCAATGATGGATTCAAGCTTGGCATCAAGCGGAGCCTTAGCCGGCGCAGCCTTCGGGGCCTTCACGGATTCCACGATGGCGGCGAGCTTTGCATCGACTGCCTTGTCAGCAGAAACCTTGTTGACGATGGATTCAAGCTTGGCATCGAGAGCCTTGTCTGCCTTCACCTTGCCAAGAATGGATTCGAGCTTGGCATCAAGGACATCGGTTGCAGACGGAACACTCTTGCCTTTCTTCGCATTGTTAAGAATGGATTCAAACTTGGCATCGAGATCCTTGTCCTTGGAAGCATTTTCACAAAGCGTGGCTACCTTGTCACCAAGTTCAGATATCTTTTCACCCATGGTAGATTCTACCACAGCCTTGCGTTCCTTGGCAGCCTCATTTTCCTGATAATTGCTGATAATGCTTTCGCAAAGGGCACGCTTTTCAGCCAAAGCACGCTTACGGTCGTAAGCTTCCGTAATTGCGCGGACACGTTCCTTAGCAAGGTTGGCTACGTAGTTAGCCTTGATGGATTCAAGCTGAATGTCGGTGTTGTCAGCCGGAGCTTCGCCGCATTCAGTTTTAACAGGTGCGGATGCGCATTCGGTTTCGGCAGGCTTCTCATCTTCGGAATCACCTTCACCACCAAGTTCGACAGTTTCACCATTATCGCCGGTGTCACCATTATCACCAGTGTTATTTTCATCACCACCCAAATCAGAACCATCATCGAGTTCTTCATCGCTCATGCCATCAAGGGCACTGAAAAGGTCGTCTTCACTAGAACCGCCTTCGGTAGAAGCGTCGCCACCTTCCGGTGTGCCTTCCCCGCCTTCATCGCCAAAGTCCAATTCGCCAATCGTGTCAGTGTCGTCACCAGCCGGAGCTTCGCCACCTTCATCACCGATGTCAAGATTGAATGTATCATCGCCACCAGCAGAGGCATCCTCGGCACCCGGTTCGGGCACATCAAGATTGAAGTCACCTTCGGCACCCGGTGTAGCAGAATCATTTCCCCACAGTTCATCGCCGTTGAGGGAGTCGCCAGCGTTGGCATCGAGAGCAGGAGCTTCAGTCGGGGCAGCAAGGCCACCCGGAGCTTCCGGCGGAAGTTCGCCCATACCAGCAGCCGGGTCAGCGACCGCAGGTGCAGCAGGAGCAGCGCCGTTGCCGCCATTCCTAAGGTCAGTAGCAACACCATTTGGCTGAGCTTCAGAAACGTTCTGAGTAGCAAGACGGTTGTTTGTGTTACCGGTAAGCTGGTCAATGAACGGAGTCAAGTCCTGCGAAATGCGGTTTTCACCCTTGATTTTCACCATGAACGGAACAAGGTCTTCGTCATTAAGGGATTCACGGCCATCAGCCTGCAATTCCTTGGCAAGTTCATCGACAACGAATGCCTGTGTTTCGCTATCCATTTCCTTCGGGGTGAACTGCGGAAGTGCCGGCATACCATCAGGATTTTCATTCACTGTCACATCCAGGATATTGTCCGGAGTGTATTCCAGTGGATCATCGGTAGCCTGATTGTCGGTATTGAGGCCAAGACCGCCAATGGCTTCACATACGGCCCTTGCATCTTCCATGCAAAATAGGTCCGCAACAGCTTTCTTGTTCTTTTCTTGTGTCATATAGATTTGTTCCTTTTGAGCAGCCATTGGGGCTGATTTGACAGAAAGTTTATAAGTGTTTCAAAAATTTTAAACCTCGTCGTATTCCATCTTGATATTCGGAATACAGCTTCCCGGATCGGTATTCCCGTCCACTTCGAGTTGCAGGTAAACATAGTCGGTTTCACCCGCCATAAGGGGATTGTAGATGCCTCCACCAACGCGGCACATGTTGTAGCTTCCGCACATGGCCAACGGATGGTTGTAGACCACATTGCCAAGTCCAGGTGCGCACACGCTCTGATATGCATTAATCCTGGCACCTGACTTCAAAATCAGTTCCGGATTGACAAAAAGCTCTTCCATGTCAGTGTTTCCACGGAGGACAACGACACCCGCAGACACGACATCCTCAGGAATGCTCGCCTGCGGAGCAAACATGTTTCCTATGAACCGCATTGGAAACTTGGAACCGCTCTTGTTGAAGAAATGATATGTCTTGTGGATATCGAAAATCAACTGGGGACGTTCAACCCCATTCAGGAAATAGGTCGGGCATCCGTTTGAGCCAGGGCGAACCTCGACATCATAGTACTCGGTCGGTTTGTTTTTGAAGTGGTCAGGCAAATCTTCTTCCTTCACCGTACCATCGCTCAAAGTGTAAACACGCTTGAACCAGCGATTTGGAACATAAGCCGTTTCGACGAGCTCAGAATCACCGGAATCAGTAGACTGCCATCCCGGCTCTCCCCAGTACAGAGGCATCCATGCCACCACATATCCAGACCCGCGATAGTCGCATTCCCTATCAGGCGGAATCTGGTAGATAAGTCCGGACGGGAACATGTTCATCAGGTTCCACTCTTTCGTCTTTACACGAAGTTCAACAACAGGACCATCGCTTGGATAAATAACCCCATCAACACCTTTCTTGTCATCAGGGACAACAACCTGATAGAATGGTTCCATGCCAGATTCCTGTGCAATCGTGTTGATGTCCTTTCCTGTTTTCGGATCGACAAATATCAAGCAAGGAGTGTACTTGTGAGTGTTGGCAGCAAATGTACGGTCCTCGAAGGTGATAGTAATGTCTTTCTCATCATCAGTGTAAACGCCGACTGGGACTACCGGTTGGCGCATCCCGTCAAGAAAAACAACGTTCCCCGCGCCGACATCACGGTACTCCGTGATAAAATGGGTATGTCCCAGCTGCTGTTGCGGCATCTGGCCATACAATCCAGAAACTGTAAGATAAAACGGATGTTCCGGACTAAATTCCCAAATATCGTGAATTGCAATAAGCGACTTGTTGTTTGTCGGGCGGGAATATGAAATCGAGTTTCCTATTCTCAAAGTTGCCGGATGTTCACCACGCGGCCTCGGACCAGTCGGATAAAGACGAATGTTAGTCAATTGGTGGTCAGGCGGGGCAACAAGGTGCACCTTAAACACGCATTCCATCGAGTATGCTTTGCATTTAGGATCATCCGGACGGTAGATGCAATAAAATTGGCTTTCACTGCCATCGTCGGCAGGTACGGTACGCCCACCGAGACGCTCCGAGCTATACACGGACGGGACACACGTGTCAACTCGCTTGATACCCAAGGATGACACCAGTGTCCCAAACTCAGAATCCTTTCCGGTATATTTTTTAATCACTACTTGTGCAGGCATCGGGCTACCAAATTCCTTTTCTCCTGCAGCTTATATGAAAACTACCTTCTGGACATCAAATCGTTAGCCCCCGGAGCCCGTCCTTCCATTACGGCGCGGTATATTTCACCCGGAGTCAGCCCGTTACCCTTATCGGTGATATGTATGCGCTCATTAGTCTTGACTGCCTTGCGCATACCGGCAAGCTGTGCATTATTTACGACCTTTTCGTAAATACTTCCGTCAATGAGGCCATTCCTGTCCCCATTGGATTCAATATCCGCACGCTTATTGATGTCATCCTGTGCGAGCATCGCTTCCAGTTCGTCAAACTCCATCAAGTCCTGTGCGGCAATGGCACCGAATTCGTTTTCCAGCTGATTGAACCGGGAAGCATTCGGGCCATCCTGGAAACGGTCATACATGACAGCACCCTGGTAGCGTTCAAACATGTCACGGATGTTCAGGAAAGCCTCATGTAAAGCAGATGCAACGGACTTATGCAAGAAGATTGCCTCCCCATAAGACGCCACGCCATCCACATACCCTTCTATTACCGGGCCATCGCTTTCTGTGTAAGGAATCTCAATCTCATCCAGACCGTAGAACACGCCGTTACGCCACACACCACGCTTGATATGGTTGCTGTCCACCCTTTGCTGGCCATGCATGTCAATCATGGTGGGAACATTGTCGGGTATCTGGTCATGGACCTTGATATACATCTTTCCGTTGCTGAGGGAAATAAACCCGGCATCGTTCATGGAATCGATTGTAATGTACACATCCTCATAATGTTCACCAAGCATGTTCTTCACATAATCTACCGTAGATGTCGAATAGAAAGCATCCTCGATTGCCTGGTACTTTTCAACGAAATCACCAGCAATCAAGGCTTTGGCCGATTTGATGTTGTTTGTCAGCGCAAAATACCTAATCAACTGGGAACATGCAGAATCATTCAAGGCCTTCCATTCATAGATGTTCCCTCGATCACCAAGCGTGTTGCCGTTGGCATTCATCTTAAGGTTAATCAGGTCTATGTATTCAACCAGATCGTATAGGACAATGTCTTCCGGCGTATGATAATTGACGATACGGTCCGGGGAAACATAATGATGCCCATTGACAATCTTCGCATTCCGATAAGTTGTGGAAGTCTTTAGGACATACGGTTCATTTCCCTCCGGCACCTTACCGGTAACCATTCCGGCAGTGTCAACGTCCACGTACGCATATTCCTTAATCGGATCGCGCTGTGCAAGTATCGCCTCGCGGAACTTGAAGGCATCCTTGTGGCCAAGTCCCATTGGCAAGAATTCCCAGTCAAACAAGCTCGGGTTGACCACAAGACGGCCACACCACACCACGTTGCACGGAACACCAGCCCTTCCATCGGCGCATATTTCGGTAAACGCCTTGGCCACCTTCACCAAGCGCTTCATATCGTCGCTTTTGTCTTCAATGGGAGTAGTACGGTCAGCCTGATAAATTAAAATTTTCGCTGCCATACCGTAGTTATGCCACGAAAGCATGCTGCTTTCTGGACCGCCCGTGCAAATACCCTTCTGGTCGTCAGCGGAACGCCACGTGTTAATCAATTCGACGCGTCCCGCACCAAACTCATGCGTAAGAATGGACATCAGGAAGGCAACCTTGTCATAAAGTCCAAACCCTTCGCGCATGTCTTCAATCTTGCGAGAGGTCGGCCTAAACACCTTCCATCCATCAAACCGCTGGGTTTCTGGAACATTCGGGAAACCCCCGTTTCCATAGCGAACCACTTCAAACAATTTATCCTGTGAGAACGGACCGTATTCAACAAACGCCTGCTTGCGAATTTCTTCATCATACGGGAGTCCCGGAGCCTTCACGTGAACCGTGACCGGAGTCTTATTTTCACTGTCGTTGCGGCTGCGTTCCGGCGGAACCTTCACTGATACAACCACATGCTCACCGATCAACGTTGGCGGCTCGGCATCTTCCGGTACATGTGCCGACATGTCACCATCAAACACAACCTGCAAGGTCGATTTTGCAATATCATCAAATGTCACTTCACCACTGCCGGCATTCCAGATATCTTCGGGCAGAGGTTCATCAAAATTCAGGTACCAAACATTTCCAACGCGTTCAATGGTTGCCGGCTTATCAAGCTGAATAGTGTTGCCCGGTGTTTCAGCAATCTGCGGATATTCCCCGTACACGTTCAGGTCATAGAATCGAACTTCCGCCCAACGCACGCCATCAAACACCTTGACGGTTTTATGACGGGTACGTCCAAACCATGTACGATACTTTTTCCTCACCTTCCGGTACATCGCAACCGGAACCATGAATCTGGCCGGCAGAGACCAGACGGAGAACGGAATCTTGACATAGTCGTCATCGTTTCCGTCACCACGATTAAGCCAGTTGGCAAAATTGAGGTACATGGACCGGTTGGTAAAGACCGATTCATTTACAAACGCCTGATACCAGATTACTTTGTCGATTGAATCCTGCAATGCCGAAATGGCATCAGACGCATCCTCAAGCGCAAGCCATGCCCTGGCCACGCGAACCGGATTCATCAGGAACGCACGGGTTACCAACTGGCTGCGCATTTCCTTGTACGCACTCACCATTACCGACGCAGCACGCATTGCATCGTCAATGTCGGTTTCGCTTTCCGGATCGATACCCCATTCCGGTGTAAATGCCGGAACGAAGTAGGCATAGTCAGTAGCGCCGGAACTTGAATTAGAGGATGATTCCCAGTCGATTATGTCATATCTATCCTTCAAGCTCCATGTCATGTATCCCGCGACAACCATACGGCTCAGCCATGACATGATATTCTCTCCCGGATTGAATGGGTGTGCTGACAGGAATATTTGGACGCCTTCCTTGGAACCACATTTCTTGAAGAGGTTCATCCATCCGCCAATCAACTCGATAAGACGCTTGCATTGTTTTACCCTGGTATCGGTATCGGCACTGCTATCATAACCGCCATCGAATGTATTATCATTCACATTGATGTCGGTTTCATAATCAAGCATTTGCTTTCCATCCGTCTTAAGAATCCAGTTGTACGCATCTACAATCGCTTCGCGCACTTCCTGGCCGGTCATTGAGACCACTTTCTTGTTCAGGGTATAATCCGACGCCCGATAAAAACCGGTTCCGCTGGTAACCCAGGCCCTGCCGATAAACGTCGGATTGTCTGGCGGAGTCAGTGCCACCCAGGAAGCCGGGACATTCCCCGCATCCGGTTCGTATTTTCCGTTAATCTGAAACACTCTTGGATATGCAGTTATGTATTCCGGTTTATTCTGAACATTACCGGTAGCATATTCGCCATTCCCTGTACCGACAGCATTGTAATTTGTCTGGAATGAATTGATTAATGAATCCAGGTCAAATGCCAGCCCGCCATTATTGGATGGATAATGGGTAAATTTTGCATCGAGCTGCGTTATCTTTCTCTTAGTCTTCCTGCTAAGATACCGCCTCATGATACTCAAGGCATCCCTGATTTCATCATACACATTTTCAAAGTTCTCATAGAACTCGGTTTCAATCTCCTCTCTCGGATAAAACACGCCTTTCACGGCATCTTTCACCGGGGGAATGAGGGCAGTCACGCCATCGCCGGACGGTGTCAAGTCATCGACCAGTGGGGATATCTTAGGATTATCCAGGAATGCCGGTAGATGTATCTGATATGCTTCATCGAAACTTGTTCGTTTCTGCATGGAAGTCCTGGTCTTATCGGCATTAGCAACGGCATTCAGATAAGCCTGGTGTTTCACGCGGGCTGCCTGGGAATTCTTCCTGTAATCTGTGTCGGTGGCATCCTCTACACTTTCCGGCAACGGGTCAGACATACTCTGGTCATAGTACTTTACATCAACGCCGTAATTGTTCTCCGCGCACCAGTCAGAAATCTGGTTCATTCTTTTCCGGAACAGGTCGTAGCCGACTACGGCGTTATATCGCGCAGCCTTGCTTTCCAACCCCTTCCTAAACGCCTTAAGCGATATCTTGCGCTTGCCGTTAAGGCCAAGCATCATATAAATCGCACGCATCGACTCGGACAAATTCGCGGCTGGCATTGAATGATGCGAAATCACGTTCTGGTTGACCAGCGTCGGATTCAGCGAGCCGGATGTCAAACGGGCAATCACGTCATCACCGCCAATACCGGTAATGAACTCATAACGCGGTGCGACATACGCCCGGGCGTAAGAGTAATTGACTGAAGGGATGGACGTACCATCATGCAACGGTGTATATGTTATGACAGCACCCCCATTGCTGGAATCAAGCGTCAAGGAATTCTCCCTATCCTTGCCCGGATTCCACAGGCTGGTCACATTCGCCTCAACCAAATCAGCCATCGGGTGCATGAGTGCGACGCAATGCACTGTGGTGGAACTACCCTCTTCAATCGTAATCTTCAACCTGTCGTTAATTCCAACCGAAACATACGACCCAAAATTCGGATCGTTCGACAGGATAATGCCGGTTATGAAATATACGACATTGTTGGTGACATATTCGTTCGGATTTCCCTGGGGATTCTCAATTTGTACACCGCTCAGGTCGATATTGGCTTCGGCCTTAACGTCCATGTCAGCATAGTATTTTTCAAAATCGTACATAGGGAATCCCGTCTATTTTCCATAAAACTACATCGGTCTGCAGTTTATATGATTTGGGACCCCTAAACGAATGCGCGAACCTTCTTGGTTTCGTCGTATTCGAGTTCCTTCGGCCACCCGACAGCCTCGAAAAGACGGCCAAGTATCTGGGCGACAGAGACATGCCACTGTTCTTCCCAGTCGGCATGGAACAGTTGCAGGAGGCGTTCCGGGCACTTCTCGCCGCTATAACAGATGATTGAGACACCGTAGCGGTCATCAGCCTTCTTGATGAACTTCATCTTGTCGCCGGCATAGATAGGCTCGTACGGCTCCTGGGTAAGAACGGGGTCATTCTCAATCAGGTAGTTCCACACAGAAGCAGCCCTGCGGCGCCAGTCGATATCCTTGATTTCGGAACGCGGCATCGTTATCATCTTCAAGTACGGGAGAGGTTCTTCCTTCATGCCGGAAGGGCATGCGATGTAGGAGTAGTTGCCGGCATTGACGGCCTCGAAGAATTCCTTCTTCATGGCAAGCAGCCTACGGCGCACTTCGTCCCTATCCATAGTTTTCAGCATCAGCTTCACCATGTCAAGCATACGTTCCCTACTGAATAGGGTGGTCGAACTACGCACAATTTCAAGACCAGTAATAGCAAAATGCGGTTCAAGTTCAAGCGTACCAGGAACCCACTTGCCATCTTTGTCTTTATGGCCAAGGTCAAGGTACACGATATCTTCGTTGGATTCGGCTTCGCAGATGTACTTCTTTTTCGCGGTAACGATTGCCTTGTAAATGCACTTTTCACGTTTCAAGAACAATTCGTTTGTCAGGTAGTTCCATTTCTTCGCATACGCAAGCATGAACTCATCCAGCTTCTCTTCAAGCATGGCGGCATCCATAATACGACAGAAATCCGTGAGGCGGAAACGGTTATAAATCACGCGGTAGCGCTTGCCCATGACGATGCCATCATGGAACATAATCTGTACCTTCGTAAGGCCAGTCTTCTTGTCCACCGAACGGTTCTCCGGGTCATGCCAGACATCATGCAGATACTGGTTGCAAGCCGCGTTGAACAATTTCTTGGATTCAAGAATATGATCATTGTCGAAGCCCTGGCGGAAGATTTCCTTGTGGCCGTCAAATACGATAACCTCAACACCGGAGCCAGCCTTGGCACCAAATTCCTTGAAAATATCACCAATCTTGCAGTAGAAGGAGTCAGTATCGCCATGTGACATGCGGCGATAAAGAAGCTGCCCATCTTCATCCTTTGTAGTACCAAGGAACGAAGGATCAATAGTCGGCTTGTACCCAAAGGCATCAAAGAACCGCTTGTCGTTGACAAGTTCTTCATTGAGATACTTGGCGAGTTCAGCAATAGTAAACTTGATGAGCCGTTGACCGTAACCGGTAATAGAAGCGGCATTATCGACATCATAGAAAGGAAAGAAATTGGAACCAAGAAGACCATACAGAGAGTTGCCAAGGACCTTATAGACCTTTTGCATCATGTCATATATGTCCTTCATTTCCATATCGCCAGCCTTTTCAGCGGCTTTCTTCTTGTTTTTCAGCTTCGCACGACCGTCAAACAGCTTTCTCGTAACCTGAGGAACAATGCCTTCCTTGTCACGACGGAAATAGACCTTGTACTGTCCATTATGCGTCCACGGACTCTCGATGAGCTTGTCCTTCTCTTCCGGAGTAAGCACGTAATCAATCGGCTTGATGACCTTAGTTTCCGGCGAGGTGTTAAAGGTCATCATGATAGACGGATACAGGGAACGATAGTCATAGGAAACCAAGAATTCATAATATCCCGGAATGGAATACACGAATGCACCCGGGTATTCTTCCTTATTCTTGGCTTGCATCGGGGGGAATACAAGATGCTGTTCGTGAAGCATGTTCATCACGAACCCGACCAGCATCTTCTTGGATTCAAATACTGAGGAGAATGGTACGCGAGCTTCCGAGGCAGCCATGACGGCAAGCTGGAACATGCGCACCTTCAATTCAATCTTTTTCAGCAGTCTAACGTCCTGGAAGTTATACAGGATGAACTCATCCCAGTAGTTCTTCCATGACTTGTAACCATCGGGCAACGGAGCCTTGTGCTCACCGACAACAAGGCCACCAATGTAGTCAAGTTTGTATGACGGTTCTTCCGAGAAAGTGTACTTGCGGTAGAGAGCAAGGAAGTCGATAACTTCCGTACCGGCAATCTGCAGGTTGCCCTCGCGGTCAAAGTAGGCTTTCTGGAACTGTCCCGGAAGCCTGGACATGAGCTTCAAGTCCACCTTCAACTTGGCGGCACGGTTCACCATGTAAGTGGTATCGTACGAGAAGTTCCATCCCGAGAGAATATCGACCTGGTTACGTCCAATCTCCGAGAAAAGTTTTTCAAGGAGTTCCTTTTCCGTATAACATAGGACATAATGGCCATTTTCCTTGGCCATTTCCTCCTTGACATAATCAGATACGTCACGTCCGAGACCATACGTCACATAATGGTCAGTCTTGGAAAAATAGACCGTAACACAGTTAATCGGATATTCAGCACGGTGGGCAGCAGGAAAGCGACCCACCGTCTCCACTTCAATATCGAGGAAGCATAGATTGATTTTCTTCATGTCAGGCTTCAACATGCCTGACTTTGCATAATGCTTCTGTAGGAAACGAGCCCTTGGGTCAATATCAATTTCGGATAGGTGGTTATTCGGACCCATCGTACGCTTTCGGATGTCCTGCTCCACCTTGGATTTACACGTGACCGAGTACATCTCCCTGCCATAGATATCCTTCATCCCGCAGGGAATCGAGTTGTACTCGCCTCGATTAGGCGTATAGAATGTATTGGAAATTACCTTGGTCTCCAACTTTCCAGTATCGTACCAAAGAAATAACTGGTCAGTATCCCTATCATGATAAATTGCAGTCCACATCGGATGGACTTCTTGGGAGTCTGCAACCTTATTATTTTCTAACACCAATGACATTTCGTTTGGAAATATAGCAAAAAATCCACCCAATGGGTGGATTTTCGCATTTTTTTTATTTCAGCGACTAGGTAAGCGAAA